>ENA-ORRE01000013-ORRE01000013.1-human-gut-metagenome-genome-assembly--contig:-NODE-13-length-123969-cov-8.512460_pt1 | contig 123969 bp, 101 predicted proteins | sample MGYA00242171_ERZ509126 | MGnify/ENA primary metagenome ERZ509126 (study PRJEB26280, sample SAMEA2338648) | human gut metagenome | biome: human gut; feature: human-associated habitat; material: faeces... | reverse complement strand
CCCACCGCTACCGCGGCGGGCCCCTCCCATTCACGAAGCCATGGGCGGCTACGCCGCTCCGAAGGCCCCTGTCGTCCAGTCATGTTTAAATGATTGTAACTATTGATGAATTCTTTCCGTGACTGGCTACGCCAATATGACATTGAAAATGCTCTAGCGCCATATCGCGTAGCAGAGGTTGCCTTCTGAGGGAAGTTCCGAAACATGGATATGCCATGTGTATATTTGTGTGGACATGTCGCGTAGACAACCGCTAAGTTGTTTACATCGTCTGGACAAGGCCCTTTGATTTTCGATCCTCTTGGCAACTGCTGTCCGGTTATATAGGTTGACAATCAGTGAGTTGACTGATTTGATAAATGCCAAGAGGTGGGTTTGGAAGGGGGTCTTGGCAAGAGCGCTTCGCTCCATATCAGTATATAATATGCTGGTATACAACATATTATAGTCGCAAAGCCAAAACTAAAAAATGGCTAGAGGGTCTAAGAAAACTCCGCACATAATCTGCCGGGAATGGAATAACCGGCCCTTTTTGAATATATCTTTTCATCCTGTCTGAAACCACGAAATAAAATTGTGGAGACGCTTATGAATTCCGGACGAGTTGCCATTGAGGATGCTGACATAGGGCTCCGATGTTAGTGAAACGTTCGTATTCATGGCCTTAAAGAAATGGAATCTGTCATGGTCAAAAAGGTGGGCAAATGCAGTTTTCAGTCCAATTTGGCGTTCAACATTGACATATTTTGCCATTAAATTTCTTGTGAAAACTTTTGATTTTCGAGGTTTTTTTTACATTGCCAAAAAAGACAGTTTGATGAATTAGTCAAGCTGGCCAATATAGTAACACGTTTTTTTTAATACCGAAGAAATTTAAAATTTATCACCATGAAAAATCTTGAAGTGCTCGGTTTCAGTGTCCTGGTTTGCATGACAGTTGCATGCAATGGGAACAAGGCTTCTTTGGAGTCGTATTTGACACCTGAAAGGAACGCGAACTTGGGAAAAGTCGTTTTGGAAAAATTGGATTCGGTCGTTTGTGAAGTTCCTGAGAATGAATATAATTCGTTCACAGACATTGATGAGAATCAGGATGAGTTATATTGTTACAGTATGTTGGATCCTTTGAAGATAACTGTTTACGATATAGCTAAAGGAGAACATGTCAGAACTATCGACTATGATCCGAATTTATTGCGAGCTCGTGAAATCTTGAGTTATCAGGTATTGTCGCGAGACAGTATTTTGCTGATTACAACTCCAGGAAGCAAGGTCGTCTTGACTGATGGGGAAGGGAAGATCCTTGAGAGATGGAGTCCTGACATTTCAGAAGGCGAGTTATGTGGAGGAGGGGTTCATTATGATTATCTGAACTCCGGCAAGTTATGCATGGTGATGTGCCCTGGATCCCGTTATTCTATTGAGAAGTCAAATCCCAGTGTCCCGAGACACTGGATATATGATATGAATACAAATGACTGGTATGGTAAGATTGCACCTCTTGAGGGCGTGTTGAAATACTCTGAGGGTTTGTATTACTTCGATATGATGACACCGTTTCATCTTGTTAAGGATAACTTGCTGTATGTGACATATATGGTGGACCATTCAGTATATGTCTATGATATCAATACAGGCAAACTGCTTGTGGAGAAGGATATTTCACCGGAGGATGCCGGTGTAATGGTATCTCCGATCGAGACCGAAATTGCAAGTTATGAGAATTTGAGTGGTTTGAGGCGCCGTGCAGCATCATACGGACCATTGTATTACCATGAAAAGTGCAACCTTTTCAGTAGAGTTTATAAATATTCACTTGAGCAGAGAAAAGGTTCCGGGAATCATATGGAAGTCTGTATTTATGATGAGGACTTCGATATAGTCGGCAGTGAGATTATTAAAACAGGTTACATTGACTTTATCTTCCCGACTCAAGATGGTTTTGTCGCAGTCGCGAAAAACAATACTGACGCGGATTCTGTTAAATTCATCCGTTATAAAATCAAAAGACAGATAAAGTAATCAAGCCGTTTACTTCTGATGGTTTTACTATTGGCGTGAAAAGCATACGACGCCTCATAAGCCTGAATTATGTAACTATAACCAGTCCAATAATGAGAAAAATCTGTTCTGTCTTTGTTGCATTGTTTGCAATAGCATGTTCATCAGGGAATCAGTCTCCTTGGTCTAAGATTATTCTGGAAAAATCGATAGAAGAGAGCCCGAAGCCGTTGTCCCTTAATGATATAGCGGATGTGGTATCAATCTTTGAAGTGAACAGCTGTGATTCTGTACTTCTGTCAAACATTACAGTCCAAGGTATTCAGGGAGATACCCTGCTCTTGGATACCAATAGGGGACTTTATGCTGTTTCTGCTAAATCAGGACAGATTTTGCATGAAATAGGCCACATAGGACGAGGTTATGGAGAGTATTTAATGTGCAATAATGTCACTTTGGACCGTCATTTCAGAACGCTATATCTAAGTGACGGCATGACCAAACGCATATTGAAATATGGCTATGATGGGGAGTTCATTTGTACGGAACCCGTGGAAGATGCCTATTCCGTATAAGAATTCAGCAATGGATATAAGGCTGTTACTAACATGGAGTATGGCACAAGGGCCTCATTGTTTGACATATATGACAATAACTGGGTATTAAAGAGAACCGGAAGCATAAAGTCTGTATATCCGAAGCCTCGCATGACTTATCTGAATGCGTTTTCAAACGACGAAACGGAATGTCTTTTTAAAAAGATGCTAGGTGATACCATATATGTCGTAACTCCGGAATCCGAGGAACCATATTGTGTTATCGATAAAGGAAGATATAAGGCGCCATACGAATTCATGTGTGACTTGGATCTGATGTACGATAATGGAGATAAATATATAATGAACGAAGGAGTGTTCTACAATTCCTCCCATGTTTGTATTGATTTTGCCCTAGATAAAAAGCGGTATTTCACTTTATGGGATATCGCAAGCGGCGAACTCCTGGGGAGTTACATCAGAACATCTTTGGAAGATCCCTATGGCTTTCAGGTAACCGTCAATGACAAGACCGCAAATGTAGAACCGATTGCTTTTACTCATGACTATATGTTCTGTAGAGTTCTGGACGATTCTGTGGATGCCCTGTTCCCGAATATATCGGAGATTGCGAACCCTATATTATTGATGATGAAACTGAAAAAGTAATTCCGGAAATGAGACGACTGCTGAGTATCATTGCGCTGACATTGGTTATGACGACGGTGAAAGCGCAGAAGATGACAATGACTGAAGTGATAGAGACGGCAAGACATCAGTCTGTGGCGGCTCTGGAAGCGCGTCATGCCTTCATATCCACATATTGGTCATGGCGCTCATATAAAGCCAGCAGACTGCCGTCACTGCATTTCCACGGTGACCTGATGAACTATAACCGCTCGCTGGTCCTGCTTCAGAACTATGAGGACGGAACACTCAAATATGCCAGTACCAATAACTTGCAAAACAGTTTGGGCATCGGTGTGCGCCAGAATGTCACATTCACGGGTGGAGTGCTGACGGCATATTCAGACTTGTCCAGAATCGACCAATTCGGAATGAATACTGAACTTTCCTGGTATTCCCAGCCCGTGACATTGTCATACACCCAGCCTCTTTTCTCATACAATCAGTTCAAATGGGACAAATTGATAGAACCCAAGGAATATGAAAAAGGTCGGAGGACATATATCGAGTCAATGGAACAGATAAAGATAGATGCCGTCAAGACTTACTGCGAATTAATTCTGGCCAAAGTGAACCACGAAATCGCCCGGACCAACTACGTCAATACCGCACATATGCACGATGTCGCCCGTGAAAGACTGTCGCTTGGCAGTGTCACGAGAGATGAATACCTTCAGCTGGAACTGAGGATGCTCAATGACAGCATCTCCATAAATGAGACAATGGTAGCCGTAAGAGATGCCCAGATGAATCTCAATTCCCTTCTTGGCTTCGATGAGTCCGTGGAAATAGATCCTGTTCTGTCTGAAGAACTTCCTGATGTCATGATGGACTATGAAATGGTTCTGGAGCGTTCATTGGAAAACTCAAAGTTTGACCTTGAAAATGAGATCAATATCCTGAATGCCCAGTCGGCTGTCGCGAAGGCAAAAGCGGACAGGGGTGTGTCAATGACACTGACGGCAAAATTCGGTCTCTCCAACACCGCTCCGTCATTTGATGGCGTGTACAGGAAACAGCTGGACCAGGAAGTCGTAGGTCTTTCATTCAATGTCCCTATATTCGACTGGGGATTGGGAAAAGGAAAAGTCCAGAAGGCGAAGGCCGCTGAGGCCGTTGTACGGGCACAGGTACAGCAGGCGGAAAACGATTATCGCAGAAGCATATATACCGCAGTTGGACAATTCAATAACCAGCGCCGTCAATGTGAAGTCTCGCGCCGTGCCAAGGACATAGCATCCGAGCGTTATGACCTGATGATGGAAAAGTTCCGCAACGGCAACGCAAGCGTGACTGACCTGAATACTGCGCAGTCGGAGAATGACACGGCTCTGCAGAAATATATCAATGACATAAGTGATTATTGGTCATATTATTATAAACTCAGACAATACACATTGTACGACTTCATAGAAGGTCGTGATATCGACATTGATCCTGAAGAAATGGTAGAAAAATAGCATTGACAATGAAAACACTCGCATATATTTTCATGTCGCTGTCTGCATTGGCAATGGTCGGGTGCAGAGGTAAAGGTGACGCTCTGAAAGAAGGCAAAATGGAATATGCACCGGAAGTGAACACGGTGGAAGTAATGACATTGACAAGGAAAGATTTTCCTAGACAATTGCTTTCCAACGGAAAGCTTTCTGCAGGTTCGCGGGCGGAGCTGAAATTCGGTACGACAGGCGCAATCAAGACACTGAACATAAAGAACGGGCAGCATGTCAGTGCTGGCCAGATCATAGCTGAACTGGACCGCCCGGACCTTATTCTGGCACTGGAATCGGCCCGGCTGGCGATGGACAAATCCAGGCTGGACTTTTATGATGTGCTTGCAGGTCAAGGATATACGGCAAAGGATACGACGTCCGTTCCCGCGGATATGCTGGATATGGCCAAGGTGAGATCCGGATACGGGAGCGCAGTCAATGCACTTGAACGGGCGAAGTATGACTTGTCCTGCACGATCCTGAAATCCCCGTTCAACGGTACCGTCGCAGACCTTAAGGTCAAACGCTACGACCAGGCCCCGGCTGATGCCCTCTGTACATTGCTGGATGACAGCAGGATGGATGTTGATTTCACTGTCATGGAATCTGAATATCCGTTCATCTCAAATGGACTGAAGGTCAATGTAATTCCTTTTGCTGATGCGTCGAAAACATATGTGGGACAGATAACAGGCATCAATCCTGTGGTGGACAAGAACGGACAGATTTCAGTGAGGGCAAGCATCCCTGGCAATCGATCTCTTATAGACGGGATGAATGTGAAAGTCACTGTGGAAAAGACAATCCCTGCCCAGCTGGTGGTCCCGAGGAGTGCCGTTCTTGTAAGGGATAACATGAATGTCCTGTTTACATATCAGCCTGATGGCACTGCACGATGGATTTATGTCAACGTGATCGCCTCCAACAGGGATTCCTTCGTGGTGGAGCCAAATGCTGAAAGGAATTCCCAACTGTCAGAAGGCGACAGGGTTATAATATCTTCCAATCTTAATCTTGCGGATGGTTCAGAAGTCCGCCTGAAGGAATAGTCTATGCTTGGAAAACTTCTAGATAGGCCTGTTACTGTGACAATGGCTATGCTTGTAGTGGTCGTGCTCGGCATAGTCAGCGTCAGGCTTCTTCCGGTATCTCTCATTCCGGATGTGGACATCCCGTATATAACAGTACAGGTGTCGGCGCCTGACATGTCTGCATGTGAACTGGACGAAAGCGTATTGAAGCCTCTGCGTCAGCAGCTTATCCAGATCAACTCGCTTGCCTCCATGGATTGTCAGTCCAAGGACGGTACAGGTGTGGTGAAATTGGTCTTCGACCACGGTGCCGACGTGGATTACCTGTTCATCGAGGTCAATGAAAAGATAGACAGGACAATGCCGTCCCTGCCTCAGATTGACCGACCTCGGGTGCTGAAGGCCAGTGCTACCGACATACCGGCTTTTTATATCAATGTCTCTGAACGTGGCAATTCATCTGTTTCCGGTTTTTCGGCCCTGAGCCATTTCGTGCAAGATGTCATATGCAAGCGGATTGAACAGCTTCAGGAAGTGGCCATGGTGGATGTGAGCGGAGTGGTCAATGATGAAATTCTCATCATTCCGGATGCCGGAAAGCTCACTCAACTTGGTCTGAGTCAGAAAGACTTTGAAACTTTCATAACTGCGGCCAATATCCGGCTCGGCTCATTGTCCATCAGAGACGGTCAATACAGATATAATGTGAAATTCCTTTCGGACGTTTCTGGAAAAGAAGATATAGAGAACATCTGGTTCAAGAAGGGCGACCGCGTATTTCAGTTGAAAGATATCGCATCTGTAGAACAGCATCTTGCTGCAAGACAGGGACTTGTCCGTTCCAATGGAAAGGATGCAGTCTGTCTGGCCGTCATAAAGCAGAGCGGAGCGAGGATGTCGGCCCTCAAGCACTCCGTATATGGGCTGATGGAGCAGCTCAAGACTGATTATCCTCAGATTGAATTCGAATTGACGAGGGACCAGACACAGTTGCTGTCTTATTCAATCAACAATCTGGTGAAAAACATCATACTGGGTGTAGTGCTGGCATGCATTGTCATCTTTCTGTTTATGATGGATTTCAAGTCTCCCGCCCTGGTGTCATTGACAATGCCTGTGGCTCTGGTTTTTTCGATGGCCGTGTTTTATGCTTCCGGGCTGACATTGAACATCATATCATTGGCAGGTCTTCTCCTGGGCGTCGGCATGATGGCGGACAACACCATCATTCTGGTCGACAATATCACCTCGCGCTGGCAGAGAGGCGAGGATCTGCGGTCGGCAGTACTGCGCGGAACAGGTGAGGTGGCAGGGCCGATGCTCAGCTCCGTGCTCACTACATGCGCTGTCTTTATTCCTCTGGTATTCGTAAAAGGCATGGCAGGTGCATTGTTTTATGACCAGGCAATGTCCATAACCATAGTCCTGCTCACTTCATATGTAGTAACTGTCACTGTGATACCCGTTTATTATTGGTTATGGTACAGAGGCCAGCCTGCTTTCCGTGCAACCCCGGTTTTGGTAAAGTATTCCGTTCATGGCCCTATGATGCGTATGGAGGAGCATTGCGTGAACTGGTTTATCCGGCATAGTTCATTCGCATGGAGCATTTTAGGCGTTTCATTTGTCGGAATTGTCATTTGCTTCATATTCATGCCGAAAAGTCAGCTGCCAGAAATGACTTATGACGAGACGATAGTGCACATAGACTGGAATGAGCAGGTGTCTCTGGAGGAAAATGTCGCAAGGGTGTCTGCAATGGAGGCGGCTGTCGGAGGATGCGCGGAACAGGTTACATCAATGATAGGAATTCAGCAGTTTATACTCGGCCACAGCGGGGATATCGGCTCATCTGAAGCCTCTGTCTATATCAAATGTGACGGGGCGGAGTCATTGGCCAAAGCTCAGGAAATAGCTTCTGAATATATGTCGGACTATAAATCGGCATCGTGGTCGTTCAGTATCGCAGGCAATATCTTCGATATGGTGTTCGGAAATGATGAACCTGAACTTGTAGCCAGACTGCGTCCTGTATCATCTCCAGAATTGGAGTCAGGGCATCTTCAGAGCGCTGTGGATGACATACGTGCGGCTTTACCGGGAGTCCATGTCGCCGATGTCAAGGAAAAGACTGATATGCTGTTCGTGGCTGATCCTGATCTGATGGCATTGTACGGCATTTCCTATTCGGAGATGATATCAGTCCTGAAAAATGCGATGAACCAGAATCGTCTTTTCACGATTGTCCAGGGAACACGCACTCTGCCTGTGATTACAGGTTCGGACAGAAGGTCGCTGTGGGAGACATTGTCCGGTACATACATAAAGGACGTTCCTGTTTTGGATTTGTTACGTCAGACATATGTCCGAGACCTTAAGACCATCGTTTCCGGTATGGAGGGAAATTACTATCCGCTGGAACTCGATATAGCCCAAAGGGATGTGGCTGGGACAATGGCTTCCGTACGTAATGCTCTTAAGGACAAGGGGGACTTCGAGGTTTCTTTCAGCGGTTCATGGTTTACGTCAAGGGAGATGGCAGGGCAGCTGTCCATGATATTCCTGATAGCAGTAGTTCTTCTGTATCTGATACTTGCGTCGCAGTTCGAATCCCTTCTCCAGCCACTGCTGATTATGGCTGAAATTGTGGTGGATGTGTTTGCGAGCCTACTTGTATTGTGGGCTCTGGGGGTTACAATCAACTTGATGTCATTGATAGGAGTCATAGTGGTCAGTGGAATCGTAATCAATGATTCTATCCTTAAAGTGGACACTATCAATCGTTTGCGTAAGGAAGGCATGGAACTGAAACATGCCGTAATCGAGGCTGGCGGCCGAAGGATGAAGGCGATAATAATGACATCACTTACGACTATTCTGGCTGTTGTGCCGTTCTTGAGCCGCGGAAATATGGGCGATGACCTTCAATATCCTATGTCATTGGTAATCATTGCAGGCATGACGGTAGGAACCATGGTCAGCCTTTTTGTCCTTCCGGCGCTTTACTGGTCGGTATATAGGAAGCGTGGATAGATGGTATCAAATTCATTGACAATGAAAAAAGTACGATTCTCGCCGTTCTCGGTGATACTGGTCATGGTGGCTCTGTCGGTAATCGGCATTGCCTCCTTCGGTATGCTCCGGATACAGTACAAGCCTGCATCCGGCGGCCATTCCATATCGGTATCATATACGATGGCCGGGGCATCGTCAGAAGTGATAGAAGCGGAGGTTACATCCAAGATTGAAGGAGTCCTGTCCGGGCTGAAAGGCTGTTCCGGGATTTCATCCGTATCCCGCATGGAATCGGGTACTGTGAACGTGTCTTTTGACAAAAACACTGACATGGCTGCTGCCAGATTTGATGTGGCATCTGCTGTCAGAAACGTTTATCCGAGCCTTCCCAAATCTGTTTCCTATCCGTCCATATCATTGGATGTCAGTGGGAACAAGAACTCTACGGCCATAACTTATCTGATTAAGGGAAGTCTTCCGTCTTTGGAATTGAGGCGGTTTGCCGAGACGGTAATCCAACCTCAGCTGTCAGCGCTGAAAGGAGTGGATAAGGTCAGTATCAGCGGTTCGACTCCATTCCAATGGGTCATTACGTTCGATGCTGACAGGGTGGCGTCACTTGGTATCGCGGCCCGGGATATCGCGGATGCTTTTAATTCAAGATATGGAGACAGTGTTCTTGGTGTGACGGAAATAGCCGCGGCATCTAGTGATAAAGATGCGTCTGAAGAGGCTCTGTCTGCATTGTCTGCTGATTCCCGCCTTATGGCAGTGCGTCTGAAAATGGCAGGTGATACTGATTTCGGCTCCATTCTGGTGAAGCGTTGCGGTGACAGGATAATATATTTGAGGGATATAGCAACATGGAAATATGAAGAGTCCCTGCCCCGGTACTATTACCGTATCAACGGGTTGAATACCATTACCTTGTCGGTTTCAGTGGCAGGTGACGCCAATCTCATTTCCGCCGCGTCGGCGATAAAGTCCAAGATGGCAGGTATGCAGGACGGTTTTCCTGAAGGGATAACTGTAAGCATAGGATATGATGCGTCAGAATTTGTGGCGGAGGAACTCGACAAGATCTATATCCGTACGGGATTGTGCCTGCTCATCCTGTTGCTCTTCGTGTTTCTGGTGAACCGTTCATGGAGGAGCACTCTGATTGTAACGGCAGCATTGACAGTGAATATTCTGATTGCGGTAGCTGCGTATGCTTTCCTGCAGATTCCGGTTCATATTTATACGATGGCGGGAATCACGGTTTCGCTCGGCATTGTCATTGACACTACTATCGTCATGGCAGACCATTACGGATATTACAGGAACCGAGGTGCGTTTCCGGACCTTGTGGCGGCGATTCTGACCACTGTGGCCGCTCTTCTGCTCATTTTACTGCTGCCTGAATCCGAGCGCGGTAATCTCACAGACTTCATCTGGGTCATATCAATAAATTTGTGCATATCGCTTGCCGTTGCATTTTTCTTTATCCCTGCACTCATGGAGTATCTCCCTGTACACAGGACAGACTGTTCTGCATCTTTCAAAAGACGTCGCAGAGTGGTGAGGTTCAATTACTTGTATTCCGGATATATTTCTTGGGGAATCAGGCATCGCTGGGTATATGTCGTGGTATTCATAATTGCCTTCGGTATTCCTCTATTCCTGTTGCCCAAGCCTGGCGACAAGAAACAGGGAACTTTTTATGAGAAAGTTGTCCGTCCTGTCCTTTCATGGAGACCTTATGCCGCCAACAGACAGGTAATAGACAAATGGGCGGGATCAACCTTCGGGCTGTTCTACAAATCCCTTGACAGGGCCAATTTCTATCGTGAGCCCGAGAAGAAGACGTTGTATATCCGCGCAGGAATGCCGGAGGGGTGTTCCGTGCAGCAGCTGAATGATGTAGTAAGGTCGATGGAGAACTATCTGGCATCTTTCAGTGAGATATCGGTATTCACCACCCGCATAGACTCTTATGATGATGCCACGATTGCAGTAGAGTTCCGTCCGGAATTCGAAAATACTTCGTTTCCGTCAATGCTGAAGTCCAAGGTGACCGGTATGGCCATCAATTTCGGCGGAGCGGACTGGTCTGTCAGCGGTGTGGACCAGAACTATTTCAATAACAGCGTCGGGTCGGAATTCAAGTCATGCCATATAACCCTTTATGGCTACAACTACAAGGAACTCTACAGGTATGCGGAGAAATTGACTGAGCACCTCTCCCTGCATCGTCGTGTCTCCGGTATCGAGATTTGGAGTACCGGATGGAACGGAAGTCCATCGACAGAGTTTGTCCTTGACTATGATTTCGGCAGGCTGGCGTCCGTCGGAGCGGATCCTTATGCCTATTATGGCACACTTTCATCTCTGCTTTACGATGAAACGATTGCGTCAATGCCAATGGGCGGGGAGATGACGGACATTGTCCTTCGCTCCTCAGGTACAGATACTTATGATTTGTGGCATGTCCTGAATGAACCTGTCGAAACGGATTCCGTAAAAATGACATTGACAGACATCGGAAGCATTACCAAGAAGCGCACAGGTATCGACATCAGGAAGAGGAACCAGTCATACGAGCTGAATGTCTGCTTTGATTACATCGGCAGTTACGGACTTGCGAAAAAGGTGACGGCGGCGGAGGTTGCCTATATGAATGAAGAAGTTCTGCCTGTAGGTTTCCGTGCGGAAGATTCGCATGGCGGTTGGTTCGATGAGCACAAGGACAGGTATGTATGGCTTATATTCCTGATAGTCGCAGTAATTTATGTAATGCTGGCAATGACCTTTGAATCACTGCGATATCCTCTTGCTGTGATTTTTATGATACCCATATCCTTCATCGGTCTTTTTCTGGTGTTCGGTTTGTCCGATTATGCTTTTGACCAAGGTGGTTTTGCGGCCTTCGTCATGTTGTGCGGTGTGGTGGTCAATGCAGGCATTTATCTTGTCAATACTTGGCAAGGTCAGGTGCGCAGACATGGCTATATCCGTGCGTTCAATCACAAGATCAATCCGATAATGCTGACAATTCTTTCCACTGTACTCGGACTGATTCCTTTCCTCACGGATGGTCCTGAGGAGGTTTTCTGGTTCGATTTTGCTGTCGGTACTATTGGAGGTATGTTGTTCTCTGTCATTGCACTTGTCTTTGTCTTGCCGGTATTTCTGCTGGACAAGTCGTGTGACGACCGGTGTTCGGGCATGGAATGTGCAGGTAAACGGAGATGTTGAATACCAAAAACTGCACAAATGAGCAAATTTATCATATATCAGATGCTCCCCAGACTGTGGGGCAACATTGACGGAAAAAACATAAAGAACGGCACATTGGAGGAGAACAGGTGCGGAAAGTTCAGTAACATTGACACCATCACTCTTGATTATCTCAAGAGCCTTGGTGTTTCTTATGTCTGGCTTACGGGGATTATCCGCCATGCGACTGCAGAGGACGGAGGGGGATGCGAGCCGTCTTCAAGAGACTGGGTCAAAGGTCGCGCCGGCTCTCCATACTCTATAACGGACTACTATGATGTGAATCCGTATCTGGCTGATAATCCCGACGATAGGATGGATGAGTTCAAGGAACTCGTGAGGAGGATACATCAGGCCGGGCTTAAGGTTATCATTGACTTTGTGCCTAACCATGTGGCGAGGGATTATGCTGATTTCACGGCTTCTCATCCGGCTCCTACGGGAATGACATCGCTTGGTGAACAAGACGACAGTTCAGTGCACTGGAAAGAGGAAAACGACTTCTTCTATTATCCGGGGAAGGCGCTTAGGCTGCCTGTCGAGAACCAGACCTATGTAGAGATTCCGGCTAAGGCTTCCGGCAATGCATATACGGCGGAACCGGGAGTCAATGACTGGTATGACACGATAAAACTGAACTATTGTGACACGCCGTCCAGGACATGGTCTAAAATGTTTGATATTGTCACATTCTGGGCTTCTGCAGGAGTTGACGGATTCCGGTGCGATATGGTGGAACTGGTACCGCCTGAGTTTTTCAAATGGCTGATATCGAGGGTGAAGAAACTGTATCCGCATATTATCTTTGTGGCTGAAGTATATCAGAAAACATTGTATGCCAAGTATATACGTGAAGTGGGATTTGACTTGCTATACGACAAGTCCGGCATGTACGATGCTGTCCGCGCCATTGTCGAGAAGAATGTCAATGACAGCGGTGTCCCTGTCGAGGCGTGGCAGTCCACGAAGAGGATTACGGGGAACTGGCAGTTTCTAGGCGACTTGCAGCCATACATGCTGAACTTCCTTGAGAATCATGACGAACAGAGGTTTGCGTCTGATTTCTTCGGAAAAGACGCAAAGAATTCATTTGCAGCCCTGCATGCGTCACTTTTGTTGAACCAGGCTCCGTTCATGCTCTATGCCGGTGAGGAAGTGGGGGAGAAGGGAATGGATACTGAGGGCTTCAGCGGCATTGATGGACGTACAACCATATTTGACTGGTGGGCCCCGTCTGCATTGACAAAACTCTACCGCTATATACATGGCGATTCTACGGCATTGACAGAGGATGAGACAGCGCTTCTGGAGCGCTATCGTAAGGTTATGAGATTTGCGGCGGAAGATAAGGCCGTAAGCGAAGGCGTTGTCTATGATCTGTGCTACTGCAACTATTCTTCTGACGGCTTCAATCCGGACAGGCACTTCGCGTTCCTCCGTGACTACAAGGAGGAGACGCAATTGGTCGTATGCAACTTCTCCAAGAATGATGCAGATGTGAAAATCGTCATCCCTGAGCATGCCTTCCAGTGGCTGGAAATGCCTGAAACAGATAAGTTTAACCATTCATTGCCGATATCTGTTCATGTACCTGCAATGGATGCTGTCATTCTTCAGGTTTGCGGCTGATTCCCGCCACGGCGAGATTTGAGTTACGGTCAATGTATGCCGTCATTTCCTCCGGGGTGCGGAGAACGGCGGCATATTTCATCGAGTCAATGCATTCAAGTTTTGAGAGTGCATTGAAGTCAATGTTGCCGTCACCTGCGACAGTGTCTATCGAGAGGTAGCCTACACCTAAAGACGTGATGTTCTGGAAGAAATGGGTGCCCTGGCTAGGTTCGACCTGGAAACCGGGCAGGCTGTACTCCACAATCATCTTCGCCTCTGAGATGTCACTCCAGATGACAGGGATGCCCAGGAAAGGATCAGAAGAACCCCATCTTCCCGGTCCTATCAGCAGATATCCCTCATTTTTGGCCTTGAACCGGTTGTTGATTTCAGCAAGTTCCGCAGCCATCTCTTTAGTCTTGGATGAGTCGAATTTGTCCGGAGCGATATATACGATGTGCGACATCCCTTCGATTTTGCCCATGCCTAGAGCCTTGTTTGACACCATATAGCGTGTTTCCAAGGAATCATACAGCGCATTGAAGTCAATGTCAAGGTTGTCGGAATAGGAACTTATAGGTCTGACCTGCAATAACTTGAGAGAAAGGTTTCCTGACGGGGCGATGTCTGCGGCGAACTCCATTTCTATCTCTCCGAGCAGTTCATCGCGGCAGATGTCCATGATTTCAGACAATGCCTTTGCCAGAGGATATTTTCCATATTTCAGGATTGCGTCGAATGCTATGATTCTAGGTCCGATAGCCTCAGTGCCAGGGACTATCCTGTTCTCTGTGGTATTGTAAGTGGAGAAAACCATATTTGAATACGGATATTTTCCCAATGTATCATTGACAGGGATATGAGCGAGGTTCACACCCTCGTTTCTGGAAATCTTGAACGCTCCTGGCCTCAAATCGAGGGCAAACATCAGTCTCTGGCTGTCCCGGATAGCGAGTTCCGGCTGGGAAAGCTGTAGAATCTTCTTTGGGTATTTCGGGCTGAATCTCAATGTCTTGCCGCCTTCTACCACTGATTTTCCGAGACCGAATACCATATTGACAATACCGTCTGAGGCTTTTTCATTGGCGATAGGATAGAAGTTTACGCTTCTTCCGACGCCGGAAAGAAGAGGGTAGTACAGGCCATCATGCTCGGAACCGCAGATGTTCTGTATCAATATAGCCATCTTCTCCTCGCTCTGCAGGTTCCCCGTGGTCTGGATATATGTTCGGCTTCCGTTGTAAAATACTGATGCATAGACACTTTTGATAGCCTTATCCAACATTCGCAACATCTGGTCCTTATTCTCTGTCAACGGAATCATGTATGTGGAATATACACCTGCGAACGGCTGATAGTTGCTGTCCTCGAGTTTCGAACTGGAGCGAATCGCCAATGGGGATTCAACTGTTTTCAGATATGTCTTGAGGCCCGTAATCAGGTCCTCCGGAAGACGAGAGGCTACAAACTCTGACAGAATTTCGTCATCTGAAAGTTCCGAGTCAATGACATACTGCAGGCCGTTTTCGAGTATGAACTGGTCGAAAAATTCGGTTGTGATGACAATGCTTCGTGGAATGGAGATGCTTATGTCGCTGTATTTGTCTGACAATGAATACTTTTCAATGAGTTTGTTCAGGAAGGCGATGCCTCTTGCTTTTCCTCCAAGCGAACCGTCACCCAAACGTGCGAATGAAATGTATCTGTCGTAGTTCTCGTTGGAAAACTCTGCGATGATGCCGCGTCCCATGGCCTTGTGGTAGGCCTGAATTTCTTTGATGAGGAAATCTCTGGCTTCACCTGCTACGCTGTGGTGCTCGATTTTGCATTTGTTCGCCAATGTGAAAAGGCCTCTTGCAAAGAGCCACTTGGAAAACATGTTCCTGGAGGTGTTGCTGACAAGTATGTTGTCCGGGACATGACGGATCATGTCCTCGAGCTCCTGAAGGTTGGCTGCACGTCCGTACTCTGTTCCGCGCTTGTCCCTGAAAACGAAGTCTCCGAATCCGAATTCCTCTTTGATATAGTCGGACAACTGGAGGAAAAGTGTTCTCGAGTATTTCTTTAGGAAACCGACGTTAAGTTGCTTTGCTACAGTGCCCATGCTTGCCTGTGAAGACTGGAGCAGTACAGGCATCATAGGGTCGTCATGACGTATGTGGTTCACGAGCTCGATACCGGCATCGAGTTTTTCGCTTTTAGGCGGATCTCCCCTGTGGACCACCATGCCGACATCGGAAATGATGCCGAGGAAATTATTCTTGTATTTCTCGTAGGTGGACAGGGCGTCATCGTAATTGGTGGCGAGCAGAATCTTCGGTCTGGAGCGTTTCCTGTTCTTTTGCTGGTCTTCGTTCAATGTCTCCTTCAGGAACTCATTGCTCTGCTTCAATACAAGTTTATACAATTCAGGCAGATAGGTGGAATAGTACCTGATGGAATCTTCGACCAGCAGAATGGCCTGCACTCCGATTTTCAAGATATCATTGTCCGCATTCTTCTTGTCCTCGAACAGTTTGATGATGGCCAGAATCAAATCAGCGTTTCCGTGCCAGCTGAATATGAAATCGACTCCTGAGTCCGTCCTGGATGTGACCTTTTCGCGTATCTGCTTCGAATAATGCATCAGCAGGACGAACGGAACCTGTTTGCCTTCGGCCTTGAGTTCCGATGCGAGCGGGAAGATATCCTTGTCAATTTCATTGTACATGCAGATGATCATGTCAATGCCAGTGTCGTTCTTCAGAGTCTCCCTTGCTGCCGCAGCCGACTCTACCCATACGAATGTAGGCGGATCCGACATGTTCAGACCGACATATTCCTTATATACTTGAGATTCTATATGCCCGTCTTCTTCCATGATGAAAGCGTCATAATTGCTGCAAATCATCAGTATCCGGTTGATTCTGAACCGTATCAGGGAGTTGAAGTCTGTATTTCTGAAATCTTCAGGTTTCGGTGTGTCGTACATAATCATTGATTTTCCCCAAACATACGTAAAAATTCTGGAATTTCCTGTATGGCGGAATACAGGCAATAAACAAGGTCCCCAAGTTTTCATTCAGAAACATGGGGACCTTGTTTTACATTCTTCTTCGGAATTCTGCTACTGTAATTGCCGTGGCAATTGCCGCATTCAGAGATTCAGAACCGGAGTCATTCCTTGGATAAGGTGGTATATAAAGCCTGTCGGAGATGAGTCTGGCAACTCCGTCGGAAATGCCGTTAGACTCATTGCCGATGACAATCACGGAAGGTGAATCCTTGCCCGGATTGAGATCTTTGGCATACATGTCCGAGCCGTCAAGGAATGTTCCATAGACGTTGCCCCCTGCAGACAATGCTGCTTTGCAAAGGGCCCGGATGTCAGCGTAATGGAACTTGACCCTGAAGATGGCACCCATAGTAGCCTGGACAACCTTGGGATTGAAAACATCCACTGTATCCGGAGCTGCGAAAACGGCATCGATTCCGAACCAGTCGGATATCCTCAATATGGTTCCGAGATTTCCCGGATCGCGGATAGTATCCAGGGCAAGATATAATCCCGACTTACCTAAAGCATCACTTAAGGCTAATTCTGAGAACAGATTGATATCTTGCGGCTTATGTAATACTGCAAGAGCTGGAGAAGGTGATGCCAGGGCACTGATTCTTGACATTGGCTCTTCCCCTATCTCGTCCTTGCGATAGACCGTTTCGACCTTAAATCTGGAATTCAAGGCCTCTTCTACCATCTTCTCGCCTTCAACGCAAAAAAGCCCGAGTCTGTCCCGGAATTTTTTCTCCGAGAGAGAACGGACTTTTTTTATTTCGTTTGCCGAAATTGACATAGATCAATATCCGAGTGTTTTCAACATTGACTCGTAACTCTGCTCGGGTGCGAACAGACGAGTTGTAACTTTTCCTTCTTTGTCCTTGTCGATAAGGATGTGTTTAGGAGACGGCTGGAGGCAATGTTTTACTCCGCCGTAGCCGGAAATGGCTTCCTGATATGCTCCTGTGTGGAAGAATCCGATATAAAGAGGATCTCTTCTGCTCCTTACGATAGGAAGGAAGATGGCATTGGCATGAGCCTCTGAATTGTAATAATCCTTGCTGTCGCAGGTGAGACCTCCGAGGAATACTCTGTGATACTCGTCATTCCACCTGTTGATAGGCAACAGGATAAAGCGCTGATTCAGACCCCATGTGTCAGGGAGAGTGGTCATGAATGAATTGTCGATCATGTACCAGCACTCACGATCATTCTGCTGTTTTACGTCAAGAACCTTGAAGATTGTCGCTCCTGATTCGCCGACCGTGAAGTTTCCGAACTCGGTATAGATGTCCGGAACAGGTACTCCGTGGGCGTCGCAGACGGTCTTGATTTGGTTGACGATTTCCTCAATCATGTACTTATAATCGTAATCCCATGTGAGTGAGGTCTTTATAGGAAGGCCGCCACCGATATTGAGGGAGTCGAGATCGGGGCAGATCTGTCTGAGATCGCAATAGAGGTTCAGACAGCGTGAGAGCTCATTCCAATAATACGAGGTGTCACGGATACCGGTATTGATGAAGAAATGGAGCATCTTGAGCTTGAACTTAGGGTTCTTGCTGATGCCGTTCTTGTAGAATGGAATTATGTCGCTGTATCTGATTCCGAGTCTGGATGTATAGAAATCGAATGAAGGCTCCTCCTCGGCAGCGATACGGATTCCGAGGTTGGTAGGAACCTCTACCAGGTCATCGAGGTCTTCAAGTTCGTTCTTGTTGTCCAGGACAGGAATAAGATTGTGCCAACCTGTATTCAGGAAGTTGGCCATGTTTGCGACATACTGATATTTCTTGAATCCGTTGCAGATGATGATGAGATCCTTATCTACAAGTTCCTTGTCCTTCAGGCTCTGGATAAGATTCAAATCATAAGCTGACGAGGTCTCGATATGGACACCGTTCTTGAGGACTTCTTCCAGAACAAACTCAAATTGTGAACTTTTCGTGCAATAGCAATAATGATACTCTCCGTCATAGCTGACTTTGGACATTGCATTGCGGAACATTCGTTTCGCCCGCTGTATCTGGCTTGAAATCTTCGGTAAATACGTGATTTTAAGCGGAGTACCATACTCCTTGATAATGTCCATCATGTTGATGTCATTAACGTACAGGGTTCCATCTTCTACTCTAAACTCATCCTGCGGGAAATCGAAAGTCTGGCCGACCAGGTCGATGTATTTGTTCTTCATCCTTAAAACTTAGTGTTTATCAAAACATATACTTCAAATAAAAAAACAATAGATTCCGGCATCTCTGCCGAAATCGGATGCAAATATAACTTATCAGTTTTAATAAATGAAACCATTTCCGACAAAATTTATAATAGGAATATCGTCTAAAAACCATAAATTTGTACAACTGAAGTTTCGCAAGTGCGGAACACCGCTTATAGAGACCTCTATTATTTGGTTTGACAGAAAGGATACATGAGACGATTTGCAGGGAAAAACAGCATTATGGCGATTTGTGTTGCCTCAATGGCGACTGCTTTGTCGTTTTTTGCCCAATCCTGCAGTACGACCAGAGTCCTTCAGGACGGAGAATACCGTCTGGCCAAGAACGAAGTCCTGATAGAGAACGACAAGAGATTCAGTACCAATAAAGTCGAGCCGTATATCAAGCAGAAGCCGAACTCGAATCTGATTTTCGGCTGGAATCCTTTCCTGAACGTATATAACTGGGGAGGCAAAAGCAACTCGTTCTTCGCCAGGCTGTTCAGGAAAATCGGAACACCGCCGGTCGTTTACGAGCCGGATAAGGTCAATGCTTCTGAGGATAATATCAAGCGGCATCTGGAGTACCTCGGCTATTATGGCTCCGTGGTCGATTCCGAGGTCAATGTCAAGCGGAAGAATGTTAAAGTGACATATAAGGTGACATTAGGCAAACGGTTTCCAATCAAGGATATACATTACAATGTGCCATCCGGAGGAACCTTTGCTTCTGACTTCTTGCGTGACACCAATAGGGTGCTTGTCAGACGGGGCGACTGGCTGTCGGAGGAGATGCTCGAGAATGAAAGCCAGCGATCTTCCGCCAAGATGAGAAACCTCGGTTATTATGGTTTTTCGAAAAGTCATTATTTCTTTCAGGCCGACACCCTGACAGATCCGGGCAACGCGATTCTGGAGTATCGTATCAATGAATATACACATAACGAGAGTGAGAAAGATGCGACTCCCATACGCAAATTCACATTCAATGACGTGGTCATTTCACACCCGGAGACATTCAAAATCAGGGAAAAGGTATTGCGCGACCTCAATACCATCCGCCCCGGTGACCTTTACAGCGAGAACCTCGTCAACAACACCTATACCCGCCTGTCTTCGCTCAGCGTGCTCAGCAGTGTCAATGTCGATGTGCGTCAGATAGATACGGCACTTGTCAATGCCGACATCTCTCTTTCAGGGGCGCGTCTCCAGGGGACGAAGGTCAACATTGAGGCATCTTCGAATTCAAGCGGACTTTTCGGCATTTCGCCGGGACTTTCATATTATCACAGGAATATTTTCCGCGGAGGTGAGGTCCTGAACCTTAACTTTTCAGGAAATTTCCAGTTCAAGCCGAACAGCGACATGCGCTCCACTGAATTCAGCGTCTCCGCAGGAGTGAAGATTCCGAGGTTCGTGTTCGTACCTGTCCATAAATTCCGCAAGGCAGTGCCTTACACCGAAATAAAGGCATCATATAATTATCAGGACCGCCCGGAATACAAGAGGAATATCATCTCATATTCATTCGGCTATACCGGTTCATATAAGAAACTATATTTCCAGTTCTATCCTACGCAGCTCAATATTGTGAGAATGTTCAAGATAGACCCGACATTCTTCAATAATGTGATGATGAACTCCATAGTCAGGAGCGCATATACGGACCACTTTGATTTCGGTGCCGGAGGAACACTCTATTACACGACAAGCACCGATGTCAATCCCAAGAATTCGTACCATTACTTCAAATTCCAGTTCAATGAGGCCGGCAATGTGCTCTCGCTGTTCAATCCGGTCATCAGAAAGGACAACAAGACAGGGGAACATCAGATCTGGGGTACAAGTTATTCCCAGTACGTCAGGGGAGAGTTTACTGCCGGAAAGACCTGGGTGTTCGGAAAAAACGGAAAACAGGCAATCGCCACGAGATTTCTCGCGGGAGCAGGTCTGCCGTACGGAAACTCATCATCCATGCCGTTTGAGCAGCAGTTCTATAGCGGTGGTGCAAACAGTTTGAGGGGTTGGCAGGCCAGGACAGTCGGTCCGGGTACGTCTGCCCGCGACACCGTCTTTGTTATTCCTAACCAGACTGGCGACGTAAAACTTGAAGCAAACCTCGAGTATCGTTTCGGTCTCTTCTGGAAGTTCAATGGTGCCGTGTTCGCTGATGCCGGTAACGTCTGGTATCTGAAAGACAATGGGTTGACATCTTATGACCAGGGTAAGATCAATGCCAGGAATCTTCTGGAAGGCATTGCGATTGACTGGGGGCTGGGACTGCGTCTTGACCTTAATTTTATTCTTGTCCGTCTCGATATGGGTATGGTGGTCAGAAATCCGTCCAAAGAGCCTGAACAAAGATGGGTCGGCCCCGGAGGATGGTTCCGGAGAGATGGCTTCGCTGTACATTTCGGAGTCGGATATCCGTTCTGATTTGCCTCGCAGGAAAGATTCTATTTTTTGTAATACTTTGGCCAGCAGGACTCAAGATATGATTTGAGCCCGTCCTCATGGCGGTTCTCAGCAGGCTGGTAGAAAACGGTGCCTCTCAGTCCGTCCGGCATGAATTCCTGATCTACAAAATGTCCGGGATAATCATGTGAATACTTGTATCCGTCGCTGTATCCAAGTTCCTTCATGAGAGAAGTAGGCGCATTCCTGAGCTGGAGAGGAACTGCTTCGGCCTGTGTCTTTGATGCCACTTCAAGTGCTTGATTGATAGCCATATATGCAGAATTGCTCTTTGGCGAAGATGCCAGATATATTGTCGCTTCGGCAAGAGGAATCCTGCCCTCGGGCATCCCGATGGAAGATACGGTCTGGAAACATGCATTGGCAAGCAGGAGGGCATTCGGATTTGCCAGCCCGATATCCTCAGCTGCAGAAATGCAGAGTCTTCGGGCAATGAAAACCGGGTCCTCTCCGCCATCTATCATGCGGGCCAGATAATAGATGGCCGCATTAGGGTCCGAACCACGGATACTCTTGATGAAGGCAGAAATGATGTCATAATGCATCTCTCCACCCTTGTCATATCTGGAGGCATTGGTCTGAAGACAAGACTCAACTGTCTTATTGTCAATGATAACCGGTGACTTGCCGGTGGAAAAGTCAATGACGATTTCCAGAATATTGAGAAGTTTTCTCGCATCACCTCCGGAGTATCTCAGAAGCGCCTCATCTTCATTGATCTTGATCTCCTTGTGCTTCAGTATCTCGTCTTCGCTGAGGGCGCGGGCGAGGAGGTCTCTCAGGTCAGAAGCCTCCAACGATTTGAGGACCAGTACCTGGCATCTGGAAAGAAGAGGGTTGATTACTTCAAATGACGGGTTTTCTGTGGTGGCCCCGATGAGAATCACGGTTCCGTCTTCGACTGCGCCCAGAAGTGCATCCTGCTGCGCCTTGTTGAACCTGTGGATTTCATCAATGAAAAGAATCGGTGCTCCTTTGCCGGCCCCGAACATTGACGTTGCTGAAGACCTGGCCCTGTCTATGACTTCGCGGACGTCTTTTACTCCTGAACTCACGGCGGACAATGTATAGAAATCCCTGTCCATCGAATTGGCCACAATTCTGGCAAGCGAGGTTTTGCCGACACCTGGAGGACCCCAAAGTATGAAGGAGGTCAGGTTTCCGCCCTCTATCATATTTCTGAGGACGCAGCCTTTTCCTACCAGATGTTTCTGGCCCACATATTCATCCAGATTACGTGGGCGCATCCTCTCCGGAAGCGGAGGAAGCATTTTATTGTATGTGTTTGCAGAATTGTTAGCCATATTTATATAATGAATTGACAATTAATAAGTAAAACAATTATGTTAACCGTATGTAACATAATTGTTATCGCGGATTTAGACCGGTTGTAACCATATTTTAACATCTGGATGGCCGTTCTGCGCGCGTTCTACAAAGATAATGATAAATACGCATTGAACATTGACCTGAAATCATTAATTTTGCAATAAGGAAAAACCAAGAACAACGATGATTGAGAAAAAAACGAAGATTATTTGTACAATCGCTGACAACAGATGCGATGAAGAGTTTATCAGACAGCTCTATGAAAATGGAATGAATGTAGTCCGCATCAATTCTGCTCATGCATCCGTAGAAGGAGCGCAGGAGATTGTGGATAACGTCCGTAAGGTATCAGACAAGATTGCCATTCTCATTGATACCAAGGGTCCGGAAGTCAGGTTGACACAGATGGCCGATTCCGTCGGATTTGTCGCACACGTGGGGGAGACACTGGAAATTGTCGATGATCCTTCCAAGCCATGTAGAAAAGGAGTCCTCTATACCTCATATCCGCATATGGCGGAAGATGTGCCCGTTGGCGCTGACATTCTTATTGACGATGGTTCGGTGGATTTGTCAGTTGTAGGCAAGGAAGAAGGAAAACTGATTTGCAAAGTCATGAATGAGGGCCTGATCAAAGGCCATAAGAGCGTCAATGTGCCTAATGTCCATATAAATCTGCCTGCCGTTACTGAGAAAGACAAGATGTTCATACACTGGGCTGTGAAGGCAAACATTGACTTCGTTGCACATTCATTTGTCCGCAGCGCTGATGATCTTCATGAAATTCAGGATATTCTCGATGCTGAGCATAGTCATCTCAAGATAATTTCCAAGATTGAAAATCAGCAAGGTGTTGACAATCTGGATGATATCCTCACATATTGCTATGGAATCATGGTCGCCAGAGGAGACCTCGGAGTGGAAATTCCGGCGGAGCGCATACCTCTTGTCCAGAGAGATATCGTGAAAGCTTGTCGTGACAGGAAGAAGCCGGTTATAGTGGCTACGCAGATGCTCCAAAGCATGATTGACAATCCGAGACCTACCCGTGCCGAGGTGACTGACGTCGCAAATGCCATTTTCCAGAGTGCAGATGCGATAATGCTGAGCGGAGAAAGCGCGTATGGCAAATATCCTGTCGAGGCCGTGAAGACAATGACACGGATTGCCCTCCAGACTGAAGGGACACTTGATGTGAATCTTGACCTTGACCTCAGGAAGGTTGTTAAGCCTGTAGCTGTTGTCTTGGCACAGTCCCTGGTGGCTGCGACCCAGGAATTGCCGGTAAAGGCATTGATATTCGACACTTACACCGGACGTGTAGGACGTTACATCTCGACATTCAGGCCGAAAGTCCCTATCTACGCCATGTGCTACAATGATTATACGATGCGTGAACTTGCTCTTGTTTTCGGTGTCAAGGCCTATCCTTTCGATGTGGTGAAGGATAAGGAGGAATTCGCGTCGAAAGCCGTGGAAATGCTTGCTGTGGAAGGAAAAATACACAAAGGAGATCTCATCGGTTTCATCGGCGGTGTGTTCGGCGAGCAGATCGGCGCGACATACATGGAGTTGAAAAACGTCTGATTCTTGCTGAAGAAACTTGTCATATCGCTGATTTTCGTGTTCTGTCTGCTCATGTCTGAGGAAGGCAGGGCACAGACTTTTGAGTGCGGTCTGATTTCTTCTGTGGCACAAGCCGGTGTGAGGTTCCGCTTCATGTCCGGACGCAATGATTCTGAATTGAGGTTGTGCGCTGACCTGTATCATGTCATTGACGGAAAAAACAGTTGTCCTGGAGGACTCGCGAGTTATTTTATCAGATTCAATGCAGCTGAATGGAAAATCAATGAAGAGGTACGGGTTCAGTTCAATGCGGGTCCGGGAGCTTCTGCCGGATATGTCATGGATAACAGTGACAGACGCGGAGTCGTTGCCGGCATGTCGGGAATGGCGTCTTTCGATTTCCGTTTCAATTCCGGACTTTCAGTTTCTGCGGGCTTTTCCGCGGTACTTGGATGTCATACGGGCAAGAAAGATGGAAATACGACATTGACCTTCTACCATAATGGAATATACCGGGCGTGGATACCTGAAATTAGCATAAACTACAGATTCTGAATGCGTTGTCTCCGTATAATAATGGCATTGAGCCTGATTTTTGTTTCAGCGGGTCTTCATTCTGAGGGCCTGCAGGGACATAGATTCCATTACGGAGCCGAATGGGGCATAAATTCCCCGATGCTGGTGGGTATCTATAACACTTATCTTTCTACGGAAGGTTATCTTGTCGAGACTAAGGATTTGAGGTTCAGCGGTCATGTCAATGGTGCTGTACTTGGTTTCGTGGGATATGATATGAGCCCTCGTTTCGGAATGTCGCTTCTTGGCGGATATATGGGATTGAGAGCAGGGGAGAGAGCGTATCCGGTATCATTGAGAGGCTCTTTTGCATTGGGAATGAACGGCTTGGAGGAAGGTGGCTCCATTTTTGTCGAAGCCGGTGCCGCTTTCCGTCATTCTGTGAAACCGGCTCCTGTCGGAAAAATCGGATACTCGTACAGATGCAGGCTTGCCAGAAATTTTGCGGTAGATTTCAATGCTGCTGCGATTGCGTCATTTTCTCATCCCAGAGTCTTTGACAAGTATTCCGGAAAATATGCGCCGGCCGGGAATGTCGGGGTGAGTCAGAGCCTCAATGTAGGTGCGATAATTACTGTGGCTTTAGTTTTTTGATATATAATTAATTGATAATATGAAACTTAGTGAACATGTACGGTATGTAGGAGTCAATGACTTCAGGCCTTTTCTTTTCGAGAATCAGTGGACGCTTCCTCAGGGTGTCTCATATAACTCATATCTTGTAGTGGATGAAAAGATCGCCCTTGTGGATACGGCCGCGGCTGCATTCGGAGAGCAGTTCCTTGCTAATATCAGGGAGGAAATAGGGGATAGGCAAGTGGACTATCTGATAGTCAACCACATGGAGCCGGATCATTCTGCACTGATGTCTCTGGTCCGTAAGGAATATCCTGGTATTCAGATTGTTACAAATGCCAAGGCAGTGCCTATGATTGAGGGATATCATGGAATTACTGACAATGTCAAGGTCATCAAGGAAGGTGAAATCCTCAGTCTTGGTTCGGTATCATTGACATTCGCGATGATTCCTATGGTTCACTGGCCTGAAACAATGGTTACGTATCTTGCTGAGGAACAGACTCTTTTCTCCGGTGACGCATTCGGATGTTTCGGTGCTGTCGAGGGCGGGAGCTGTGACAGGTTCGAGGAATACAGGGATGAAATGGTCAGGTATTATGCCAGCATCGTCGGCAAATATGGACAGCCGGTCCAGGCAGCATTGAAAAAACTCTCTGGTCTCGCTCTGTCAAGGATTTGCAGTACACATGGTCCTGTGTGGGAGTCGCAGATTCCGCAGGTGGTAGCCTTGTATGACAGGATGAGCCGCTATGAGACAGACAAGGGCGTCTGCATCGTGGTCGGTTCGATGTACGGAAACACAGAAAAGGCTGCCGAGGCAATACATGCCGAACTTGTGAAGAGGGGAGTCAAGTGTGTGATTCACAATGCCGTAACTGAGAATCCGTCGTTCATCTACAAGGATGTTTTCGAGTATAATACGCTGATTTGCGGTTCTCCTACCTATAATAACGATATTTTCCCTGCTGTCCGTGAAGTTCTGTACGGAGTCTGTGCAAGACAGGTGAAGAATCATGGTTTTGCGGCTTTCGGATCGTTTACCTGGGCAGGTGCCAGCGTGAGGCTCATGAATGAGATGGCTTCAGCCTCCGGATTGAAACTGCTTTCTGATGGCATGTCTTTCCGCCAGGGTTTCGGTGAGAAATATTCTGACAACGTCAAAGCTTTTGTGGACGAGGTCATAAATAACATGTAGATTATGATACAAGGCCAGTTTCTGCGTAAGAACTGGCCTTGTATCATATCTCTGACTTGAGGTTTTACGTGTCGTAAAAAATAGTTATATTTGTCAGTTAAATGACAACAATATATTGTTACACAATTTAACGTTATGTTAATTACTGTATAATAGACAATAAAGCAACGGCTAAAAGCCAAAAGAGAAACAAGAAAGAGAAAAAGCGAATAAACAAACGAAAACGAAATTTAATAACGTTTTTCTCTTTTTCAGGATCATCAGTAATAAGCATAAATACAATGTTTTTAGCAAAGATATAACATATCTAAAGAAATGCAAATAAAATTCAGTCTTTTTATAATATAAAAATATTTTTGTCCGGTCGCTGTTATTCCGTGCAGGCTATTTGGGGAGCCTGCACGGACAGACCGGACACCGGCAGAGCCGGAAGCGGTCGCGCGCACGCGCCAAATACGAAGGGCACGCGCGCGCGTCGTTAGAATATATAAAGACAATATAATAAATAAAAAATAAAGCCGTTGCGAATAAAAGCAACGGCAATAATAGAATAATGTGCAACGTTCCACAAAGCGAAGAGCACTAAAGACCTTTATTAATAATAGCAGCAGTAATTTTGCCACCTGTTTCCATACCAGTAGTAACAACCTTAGCAAGGTCTTTACCAAAATCTTTACCAGTATAGTTGACGTCTTTGCCCATATTACGATGAAGCAAATCGCGAATATCATTCATTTTACGAAGATACTGTTTTTTCTGAGTATCAACATACTGCAATTGATAATGACGATAAAGAGAAATGGCAGTATAATTGCCAAGTGGTAGATTATTTTCTTTGGCGTAATCATCAAGGAAAGATTTAGCCTCAACAGACTTATTAACCTGCTCCTGAACACTCTTATTAACTTTAGCCAACTCCTCCTCAGCACCATTTAAGGTTTTTTGAGAGTCAAGAACTTCCATCTGTTTATTGATAAATTCAATATCAGCAACATTTTTAGCAGCCTCACGAGTATTACGACCTCTAGCAAGTTCGGCCTCAGCGGAAGCCTTATCAGCGTCAGCACGATTTTTTTCAGCCTCAGAACCTCTTTTATCAAGTTCCACAATATCAATACCAAACTTTGTAAGAACGTTTTGTGTAGCAGTTTCAGGAGGCACGCCAGCGAGTACATCGGCTTCCCAAGCAGCTTTAAAGGATTCAGCTTGCTTCTGAGAGATAACATCAGCCTTCACAGCACGGTCAACAGCAAGCTGGATCTGTTTACGCTGATTGTCAATCTTAATGCCTCTAGTCTCTTCTTCTTTCTTAGCAATGTCAGCATTTTGCAAAGCGACAGTCGAATTAGTTGCTTTAGACTGATTAACAGTATTCATAACAGAAGAACCAATACCAGAAGCGCCAGTTATCATGTTCAAAAACTGAGACATGACGCCCATGACCTGCTCAAAACTGTTAGTTGGAGTATCACCACCAGCAGCACCAGAAACAGAGGCAGCAGAACCACCAGAGGGGCCATTAATATCAACACCGCCCTCGTACATAAGTGCAGGGTTTAAGCCAGCGGCTTGATATTGTCGCATTTGAGCCTCAGGAGATTGATATTTATTATACATATCTTCCTGAAATTGTCGGTCAAGTTGCGCCTCATCATGGTTGTACTGCATTTCAGCAAGTTGAGTATTAGAGAAACCTTTACCGCGACCGATAGCATCCGAAGAGATTTCACCATTTTCATTAAGGCCCATACCAGCGTATTTTTGCAGCCATTCAGGAAAACCGCTACGGTCACCCTGAAGTTTGCCATTATCACGTTTTTTGTTCTGACGACGCGCAGAGTAGTCAATAGGATCAAGAGGCCTACCAGCAAAATTTTGTCGTAAATAGTTGCGGAATTTATCCCAAATAGTATTAGACATAACTAAATTTTCATATGTTTGACAAAATTAAAACGACCTTGATTCTGAAGAGCTTTATTAAAAAGACGGTCAGAGGACGGTAAATTACCAGCAAAGGACAACATCTGAGAAGCCAAGCCAGTAACATCAGAGGCAATGCCAACACCTTTAGCGGAATCATCAACATCAGCCATGGAGTTAACATTTTCACGCGAGGATTTGTCAGATAAGGCTTTACCAGTAATACCGCCAGCAGTTGAAAGCATAGCAAGAATAGCGGAGATTATAGAGAAAGTACCCATAACAATTTTGTTTCATTTATTGATTTATAATGATGTGTCAATCCGCATATATTTCGCAAGGAATGCGGACGGCCGCCAAAATAGCGGCCGCCCATAAAGGGTTGACTATTCAGTCGGCTGTGTTGTCGGCTGAACACCTTGAGAAGCGCCAGTACCAGCATTAGCGGCTTTTACACCTAACTGTTGCTTGAGTATTCGGAACATGTCGAAGTCCTCAGAAATACAGCACCCGACCTGCTCAATACGTTCAAGTTCATTACTGGAGACTTCCTGCGACTGGTCACTAATAACGTGAGTTTCAATAACTTCGTTGATATTGACACCTAGGCCCTCAAACACGATACCGCGCGTATCGGGAGTATCTTTACTTTTGTGTAGCATAAGTATAAATTATCTAAAATAATACTAAAGGTAACGGCCAGTATTAGGTACTGATTCCATATGAGTGTTCGGCTGTTCACCAAGTGTCGGAATAGTGTACTGAGACAAGAGGGAAGTTTTCTTGATGTCAAAATACATGTTATTCCAGCAGCAAAAGCCCGAAGCCTTACTAGAAACAGACATAACTTGGTCAAGGAAGTTAATAGGAATCTGAATAAACGAAGAATCTAGTTTAACAGTGCGGTCAAAAGAGCGCTGCAAGCAAAAAGACTGCAAACTCTCATTATCAACCAAAAGCCCATGAACTTCATCGTTCATATACTTCATCCATGCATACTGTTGAACATACCCAAAGACTTGATTAGATTGGTCCATGTTAGGCGTGAGTTCCTCTTTATAAACCACTTCTTCACCTAGGCCCTCAAACATAGGATTAGGTATATCGGCAAAAGTGGACATACCAAACATACGACTAGAACCAGTGGAATAGGTCTGATGAGGAACGATAGAACCAAGCACCATAATAATACCGTGCTCTGTAGCAGTGAACTTGTCGATAAGACTGTCCTTGCCAAAGCCGGAAGTCTGGCCAGCATCAGAACCAACTTCACCACGGAATGGGTTAGAAGAAGAGCCAGCATCACCGCCAGCATTTTGCGAGATAGAGTTTGTATAAATACCGAAATTAGAGCCACCCAAGAAAATAGGACGGTCGAGCATAGCATCAGACGGAAGCACACCAAAAGTGGCACGTATCTGGTCGGCATAACGTTCTCCAGCTATATTGTTGCGCTCAAGCCACTTCTGTAGAATATTAGCTTGACGCAACTGTGAAACAGTGAAAGTAGAAGAGTCAGCGGAAACAGTAGAAGTAACACCAGCACCACCAGTAAGACCATTCTGCTGAGGATAAAGAGTGGCAGTAGTAAAATAATCCTTTGACCAATTACGCTGACGGAGCGTGAAAAGATCAGAACCGTCATTGAAATTAGGCGATACAAGAGTATCACTAAAGCGGAAGCTAAGATTAAACCCAAACGCATTAAGGATTTCATCACGACCGACATTAATGTCTGAATCAGACCAACCAGTATTACCACCAGAAACAGACGGAACAACAGAAGAAGCATTTACGGTTGTATATTTCGGATTCCAAGGAAGCGAAGAAAGAGATTTAGTAGGTGTTTCAGAACGAGAAAAAACTGGTTTCTGTATGTTGGCATTTCTGTACCAATCATCATAAATCTTGTGATAGGCCAAGAAAGGCATGATATTATTAATCGCAAACTTTGCATTACCCAATTTATCGACATGCGGAAGCCCCTTAAAGCCAAGGTAATCAGCAAGTGAACCACGCTTGAAAGTATCATTTAAGCGATTGACAAAATCAGGATCAGTTCCACTACCAACAAACAAAAGATTAGGCAAATACTTCGGTCTGATAGTCGTAGTACCGTATGGGTCGTTGGTAGGCATAGTGACAAAGTTTTCCCAACCGCCCCAAAGTATGCGATAAGGCACAAAGAAAGCCTCTAGGCGGTAATCAACACGGCCATAGAAAGAGGTGGCCATAGGCGGAAGTTTCACCTGAGACATGAAGCCTAACGAAATACTATCATTAGGCAACATAGGAACAACACAAACTGGTGTAAGTGTACCGCATGTCTGTGTCAAGAAATTCGAGTGGGCAAGGTCAAATCCGGATTTATTCTTTATCTGGACTTTCCTCTGTTCGAAAATGTTAGAAGAATGTGACATGTTAAAAATCGTTTAGGAATGATTTACCATAAAATTTGACAAAGTTTTGTAACTTCTTAGAAGCACGTTCTTGCAGGTTCTGCACACGCGATAACTCAAACTTATGTATAATTTCATTATCGGTCGCATCAGGGAACTGCAGGCGTAATTCTGAAAGTTTATCGTTGCATAGTTGTATATATCTGTCCTCCAAGAGACGCGTATAAGCAACGCATAACATATGCTCGCTATTTTTCCGCACAGTGCAACGGACTTCAAACTCTTGCTTTTTTGCATTGTAGGCATGTGTATAATGTGGACTTTGAGGGAAACATTTATCAACGTAATAGCGCGGCTGCTTCACACTGTATGCAGAGTTATCTTTACCGTATGAAAGCCTATGTAACTGGTGGTCAAGCCATTCAAGGTATTTTCTATCATAACCATAATAATCACCGCGTTTGTGCTTTGTATAAGAGTTGGCAAGGGCAACAAGTCGCTCACGCTCAGATTTACCGATACCTTTTGACATAAGCCGGAAAGGCTTAGGAATAAGACCAACGATAACGTAAGGGTTTTCAAACTCAGGCGGTTTACAACAATATTTAGCAACATAAGCACAGGCATCAGATATTGAACCATTACGAGATTTTAACAAATGGAAATCCCTAATATCACCATAAGTATAGGCTTGTGACACCTGAGACATGACGCGCTCAAAGTATTCATTAGTAAATATTATGATGTGATAATGAGGCCTCAGAGTCTGAGGCCCGTACTCACTGCATACGAAATACTTGAAAATAAAGTCTTTATGATACTTGCGCTTAAAATTTATCCGTAGTCTCTTAAAAAAGGTTTGTATGTCGTACTTACTGACCATGGGAACACGAACAGAAAGATTATCACGCACACAAGCAGGTTTAAGATATTCGACATACTGGCCATTACGGCAGCGCGCTTTGTGGAGTGCGCTACTGAAAGGGATTTTATCAATCTGATAACACAGAAAATTATGGATATTATCAGGCAAGTCACTAGGAACAACGTCAACATAAGGCACGCGAGGATTACTATAAGTAAATGTACCGAAATAGGCAAATTTCCAGTCCTTGAACTCATCAGAAAGTCGATAGGCCCAATCTTGCTGATACTGTGCAACACATTCTAAGCACTTACCGCATGGGTGCGTTACAATCTTAGTAATGCCATGACTGGTGATTTTACGAGTTATAGGACGTAAGCACATTATCTACGTGTTCTAATAGAAATAGAATCAAGTTTCGGGGAAACCTGCACACTAGTTGGGTTGTTAGTTGTTATAGTAATAGTGCCAGTGCTGACACCTTTACCAGAGGTGTGAACGACAGCACGAGTAGTACCGCAACTAACACAGAAGATAGCAGTAAGAGTAAGTAACAAAGATGTTACTAAAACTAGAACGCGCTTCTTATTTGAAGTCAGGGTTTTCAATCGGGTCAGCAAAAAGGACCATATGCTTGTAAACAGTTCGGTCATTTGCTTGGGCAATAACGTTTCCATAATAATCAGTAATTTCAATGTCAAAATATTTGGGTAAGTTGTGAATGACCATAAAGGCCGCATCCAATTCGTCCTCAGCGTCTATAGTGTGACGCTTTTGTTTGAGGTTTACGTGAAAGATTGGCATCTGGAGTATCTCCAATAATAAGTGAAATATCAAAGTTTTCGTGAGGGTAGAAATATGACCGATAACACATATCAATTTCATAACCGCGCCTCAAATATTCAAGATAGATGCGCTTAACGCGAGCATCAAAAGAGATAGAGGTAACAGGACGTTTAATGACAATACGGCGAGTATTACAACCATTAACACCGTTGACCAAAATAATGATTTTACCCAAGTATTCATTAGGTGAAACATTCATCTTATAAACTTCGATAGAGCAATACTTTTCCATATCAAACGAGTTGTAACGGACAATCAGATACAAAAACGGAATCCTCAGTAAGCACATGAACAATAGGACATGGGTAGTCATTAGGATGTAGCCGCATAATAGAAAGAGCAACGGCCAGATAAGAAATACCATACGGTTCGTCTTTGATACCTACTGAACGAGCAAACGAAACACGTTGGGAAGTAGTGGCATCTACGAAAGAGACGCGGAACTTACAATTGTCAATTTTTTTTACCATATTAGTGAGTTATAAATGTTAATTCTTGTTACACAATTTATATTATGTTAAGTTAGTATGGTTTTACAGTTCCTTACCCTATTCGGTGCCATCGGATTGTTCCTTTATGGACTGAACCTTCTGAGCGGCGGCTTGATGAAACTGACCGGTGACAGAATGAAAAATTTTCTGCCGTGGATGAAGAAAAACCCTGTCAACAGCATTCTTTCAGGATTCTGTATAACCACATTGGCTGAATCTTCCAGCGCAGCGACCGTTACGGTCGTGAGTTTTGTCAATGCAGGTGTACTCGCATTGACACAAGCGATTCTCGTCATCATGGGCGCGAACATCGGAGCTTCGTTCACGACCTGGATTATCGCATTGGCAGGATTTGACGGCGCGCTTAAGTTCATGACGTACCCGCTGATTGCAGTCGGATTCGTATTGACGATGGCGAAAGGACAGAAAAAGAAAATTACCGGAGAGGTCGTTATCGGACTGGCATTGCTGTTCATAGGACTGTCCTTTATGATATCTACATTTCCTCCTGTCACTGAACTCCCCTCTCTGAAGGCAGCCATCGATAATCTCGCCGGATCGGAATTTCTCTGTCTGCTGATGTTTATGGCTGTGGGATGCGTTCTGGCTTTTACAATGCAATCTACTGGTGCCGTGACACTTACGATGGTCATGATGACTTCAGGATGGATTAACTTCGACATGGCTGCGGCTATGGTACTCGGAGAAAATATAGGTACTACAATATCTGCAAATATCGCAGCATCAGACGCCAATATCCAGGCAAAACGTGCAGCCTTGGTCCATACGCTCTTTAATGTAGTCGGTGCTGTCTTGGCATTGATATTCTTCAAGCCTTTCACAGGTTTTGTTGCGCATATCACGGAAGGATGGCATCCGGTTTTTGCAATTGCGACCCTCCATACACTCTTCAATGTTCTTGGAACCTGCATCCTGGCATGGTTTACCAAGCCGATTGAGAAATTGGTAACTAAGCTAGTATCAGCAGATTCCGAAATTCCTGATGATGGCTCAAGACTGATTTACATCTCAGCCAGAAGATTCGGTGCTCCGAGCATCTCCATTTCTCAGGCGTTCAAGGAAGTCGCTCATTTTGCGGCAGTTATGAAATCAAGTTTTGTCAATGTAGCCAATGCGGTCAATGAGAAAGACCCTGACAAGTTCGAGTCCTTCAGAGTGAAACTTGTCCAGTCAGAGGAATTGTCCGACAAAATGGAGTACCAGATAGCGGCATTCCTCAATAGCGTATCGGCTGAGAGCATCAGCGAGGAGGAAGCCGAAGAAATAAAAGTGCTGTATCGCGTAATCGGTGAGTTGGAAAGCCTCGGAGACAGTGGTGAGAATATAAGCCGCATTCTGGAAAGAGAGCGTGTCCACAACAGAAAATTCGATGAAGCGACCATTGAAAAGATTAATCTGATGATTTCCAAGGTAGATCTTGCCTATGGTGTCATGGTAGAGAATCTCGACAAGGCGGCCAACGGATACGTGAGGGATATTGCCAATGCGTATAACGCAGAGGATGTGATTAACGGAACTAGAGATAAATTGAGAGAGGAAGGAATTGCCCAGATTGAGAGCCATACAGGCAACTATCAGTCACTCAACTACTTCCTTGATATTATAGCAGAGTTGGAGACTATGGGGGACTTTATGATCAATGTCTCTCAGGCTGTGGTTAGAAACGACAATTAGAAACAAATGGCAAAGAAGAAACTCGACCTGGTACTTGAAAATGTGACGATTGAGGCGGTTGCTGCGGAAGGAAAATCACTGGCCCATGTGGATGGGGCTGTGGTCTTCGTTGAATTCGCTGTGCCCGGGGACATTGTCAATGTCAGAATTACGAAGAAGAAAAAGAACTATATGGAAGGCTATATCCTGGATATGGTCAAACCATCGGCACAGAGACTTGAACCTTTCTGTGAGCATTTTGGAATTTGCGGAGGATGCAAATGGCAGCCTCTCCCCTACGAAATGCAGTTGCAGGCAAAACAGCAGCAGGTATGGGACCAGCTCGTAAGAATCGGTCATCTCCAGATTCCGGAAATTTCACCTATTCTTCCGTCAGAGAAGACACAGTATTACAGGAACAAGCTGGAGTTTACTTTTTCCAACAAGAGATGGATATTTGACACGGAAGATCCGGAGAGCCTTACTGATGAAGAGAGACTCGGACTCGGATTCCATGTCGGAAGATTCTTCGATAAAGTTCTGGACATCAGGCACTGCTGTCTGCAGCCCGAGCCGTCCAACAAGATACGTCTCTTCATAAAGGAATATGCCGTAAGACACAAACTTAAATTCTACAACATTCGCGAGAATACAGGATTGATGAGAAACATCATCATCAGGAACAACAAGGCAGGTGAGGTTATGCTTACAGTCTGCTTTGCTCATGAGGATGAAGCTGTCAAACCATTGCTCGACGCTGTCTCAGAGGCTTTCCCTGAAATCGTGTCGCTGTATTATGTTATCAATACCAAACTGAACGATTCCATTGCCGACCAGGAGTGCATCCTTTATAAAGGTGCCGATGCAATTTGGGAGACAATGGGAAGACTCAAATTCAAAATCGGACCGAAGTCTTTCTACCAGACCAATAGCGAGCAGGCCCAGAGACTTTATTCTGTTGCGAAGGATTTTGCGGGATTGACCGGAAACGAGACTGTCTATGACCTCTATACCGGCACCGGCACCATCGCGCAGTTTGTCTCCGACAAGGCTGCCAAAGTAATCGGAATCGAGTACGTGAAAGAGGCAATCGACGATGCCGAGGTCAATGCCAAAGCAAACGGCATTGACAATTGCACATTCTTCGCCGGTGATATGAAGGATATTCTTACCTCTGATTTCATCAGGCAGCATGGAAGGCCTGAGGTCATGATCATTGATCCTCCTCGCGCCGGAATGCATCCGGATGTGGTTAAAGTGATACTTGAGGCTGCGCCATCCAAGATTGTGTATGTCAGCTGTAATCCGGCTTCACAGGCAAGAGATCTTGCCATGATGTCAGGAAAATATGATATAACGGCGGTTCAGCCGGTGGACATGTTTCCTCATACTATGCATGTCGAGAATGTCTGCGCACTGAGACTCCTCTCCGACGAGGAAATCAGAAGACGCTTTGAAGCAAAATTGCAGGACGAAGAAAACAACAAATAGACTATGTTACTCCAAATTTTCATCTTTCTTGTCGGTCTCTTTTTTATTGTAAAAGGAGCCGACTGGCTTGTGGATGGTGCGTCATCAGTTGCCAAACGGCTGGGAATCAGTGATTTCGTCATTGGCCTTACCATTGTTGGAATGGGAACTTCCGCTCCTGAGATGGTGGTCAGTTTCATCGGTGCCATCCAGGGCAATGCCGATATCGCCATCGGCAACGTCATGGGTTCGAATATTTTCAATGTTCTGCTCATTCTCGGAGTAACAGCAGTAATTTGCCCGATGACGATAACAAGTCTGAACAGGAGGAAAGACATTCCGATCAATATTTTCATTACAGTCCTGTTGCTCGGTCTGGGAATGACTCATAAACTCTTCGGTTTCGGAACAGATACATTGGGAAGACTTGAAGGCGCAATACTTGTCGTATTGTTCGCGACATATATTTATCTGTCATTCCGCTTCGATGTTCCGGATGAGAATTCGGATGAGGATGAGAAACCGGTATCCATCGGCAAATCTGTCTTTATGATAGTTGCCGGTCTTGCAGGACTGATTTTGGGCGGACAGTTTTTCGTCAATTCTGCCACAAGCATCGCCAAGATGATCGGAGTCAGCGACAAGTTCATAGCAATCACGATTCTTGCAGGAGGCACATCAATGCCGGAACTCGCCACATGTATCGTGGCTGCTGCGAAGAAGAAAGGCCAGCTCGCGCTGGGTAACATATTGGGCTCCAATGTGTTCAATATCCTTCTGATTCTCGGTGGCTCGGCATTGATCCATCCGTTGTCATTTGCGGCAATCAGTTATGTGGACGCGGCAGCGCTTCTTGTAAGCGCACTTGCAATCGCAATAAGTATCTATACATTCAAGAGAGATAAGCTCGACAGGGCAGATGGAATCTGCCTTCTGATTCTTGAAATCGCCTATATGACCTGGCTTATCATTGACAAGTAAAAATCTAAACCACTTATAATATGTTCAAACATACAAAATACAAGCTGGTCAATGTCGGTACCGGCAGGGTTTTCGAAGACGAGGGCTGGACGCTCGCCGATCCGGAAGCACAATCTCCGTCTCTTGTGAGAGCTGTTTATGAGAATACTAAATTTACTCCCAGAGAAGATCTCAAGGGACTTTACAGATACGCAGAGTGGCTTCCGATCAGGAAACCGCTCAGACATTCACATGCTCCGGTGACATATAAGAGCAAGGGCCTTGCTGAAATGCTTGGCATGGAAAATCTCTATATAACCTTCTCGGGTTACTGTCCTAGACTTGGTGCCAGAATGGAGACTTGCTCGTTCAAGGAGACGGAAGCGTTTTCTGTATGTGCGAGATTGCCTAAGAACAACAAGAGGATTCTAGTTGTCCAGTCTGCGGGAAATACTGCCCGTGCATTTGCGAAGGTCTGCTCGGACAACAATATTCCTATCGTTATATGTGTTCCGCTCGACAATTTCAGTGATCTCTGGTTCAAGAAGAAACTCTCTTCTTGTGTGAAGATTGTTGCCACACCTTCAGGAACTGACTATTACGATGCTATCGCTCTTGGTGACAAGCTCTGTTCGGATCCAAGATATATGGCAGAGGGCGGCGCGAAGAATGTTGCACGGCGTGACGGAATGGGTACTACAATTCTTTCTGCCGTGGAAACTATCGGAAGAATTCCTGATGCATATTTCCAGGCTGTCGGTAGCGGTACCGGTGCCATTGCCGCATGGGAGAATGCTGAGAGACTTGCTGCCGACGGACGTTTCGGTGAGAATAAGATGAGGATCTATGCCAGCCAGAATGCTCCGTTCACCATCATGTACGATTCCTGGAAAGCTCACAGCCGTCAGCTTGTGCCGATGACTCCTGAGGAAGGACGAAATAAGGCAGAAGTTATTCTCGGCAAGGTGCTTTCAAACAGAAAACCGCCGTATAGTCTTGCAGGCGGTTTGTTCGACGTGCTCGAAAAATCAGGCGGAGACATGTTCAAAGTTTCCAATGACGAGGTTGTTTCCTGGGTTGTAAGATACTTCAGTGCAGAGGGTTATGACATCTTCCCTGCATCAGCATGTGCTGTAGCAAGTTTGAAGCAGGCTCTTGATGCCGGTGTCATAAAGCATGACGAGACCGTGATGCTGAATGTGACCGGCGGAGGAATGCTCGGAGCGACTCGTAAAGGCTTCATCCTCAAGGAACCTGATCTCGTGCTGAGCCCGGATCTTCCTGCAGAGGAGATAATTGCAGCCATTGACAAACTTTTCTAGATAACTGAGAATCATTATGCCAACACAATTGCCACAGCTTGACTCGTTGAATTTCAATCCTGATTCCGCCAAAGTAGCATTGACAAACATTGCTCAGGAGATTGCTTCAGATCCGAACAAATTCATTCAGGACTTGATTCATGATGCAATCAGTTTCGGACTGAAAGTTCTGGCTGCAATTGTAGTATATGCTGTCGGAGTCTGGCTGATCCGCAGGGTCAAAGTTTTGTTGCGCAGGATATTCGAAAGAAAACACACAGAGAAAACTCTTTCGACTTTCATAACCAGTCTTGTGTCAATAACATTGACAATGCTCCTCGTCATCATAACGATAGGAACGCTTGGCGTCAATACTACTTCCATTGCGGCTCTGCTTGCCGCAGGAGGTATGGCCATAGGTATGGCGCTCAGCGGCACTGTTCAGAATTTTGCCGGAGGTATAATGATTCTCCTGTTCAAGCCGTTCAAGGCAGGTGACTACATTACGGCTTTAGGATATTCCGGAATAGTGTCTGAAGTCAATATCGTGAGCACCAGACTACGCACATTTGACAACAGGACGATTATTCTTCCGAATGGCGCCCTTTCAAACGGCAACATTGACAATTATTTTGAGCACAGCGTTAACCGTTTGGAGTGGAAAGTCGGACTGGATTATAGTACAGATAACGAGGCGGCCAAGGCTGCAATGTATGAAATCCTGAAAAATGACAAGCGCATCTTGACTTCATCTACTCCAGGTGCATCGAATCCTTTTGTTGCATTGAATTCAATGAAAGACAGTTGCGTCGAGTATGTGATGAAGGCTTGGGTGAAGGTCGAGGACTATTGGGATGTGATGTATGATATCAATGAGGCGATTTTTACGGAACTGCCCAAGAAGGGCTTGCAATTCCCGTTCCCTCAGATGGATGTCCATATCAGGAAATAGAAGGATTTCGCAGAAGTGGATTCTATATAGGGTAAGAAAAACGGCGGACTGGAATTCCAATCCGCCGTTTTTCTTACCCTTGGGTCAGTTTACTGCTGTTTGGCTGCAGCTGCCTTTTCTTCCATGAGCTGTTCCTTGCTGAGAACAGGGTTTCCGTAAATCTTGAGGAAGATGTCACGCAAGTCAGACCTGTTGAGCGATTTCTCCACCTTATCCAACTGCTGCTCGACGTAGTTCGTGAACTTCTCCACGTCCTCAGGAGTATATAGGTCACTGTACTTGTAGCTGTGGTTGACCATATCGTAGGCGATGTAGTTGTTCTTCCACAGTCTGTAGCCCTCGATTACGCGATCATCTACTGCGTGTCTGATAGCCTGATAACGGTCATTCTTGTTGCAACATGAAGCCTCGACGATTTCCTCGTGGGTAAGTGGCACACCGATATTGAGATGGATGTTCCCTTTCTGCTGGTTGATGCCGGTCATGATGCTGATGAGGTCTTCCTGCGGGCCCTTGACATATTTCTGCGTGCGGGAAATAAGAAGTTCCCTTGCCTTCATGATGTCGCATGGCTCGTACTCGTATGAAATGCTGAGAGGCACGATGTTCAGTTCCTCGAAATTCGAAACAAAGTCCTTGGTTCCGCTCATGTCAAGCATCTTGAGCAAACCCTGCTCAGTCGTGTCAATGCCATTTTTTGTCCTTCCTTCACGCTGTGCAATCCAGATGGAGCTCTTGCCTGAAGTAATTCCGGTTCTTATATACTTTGAAAGAACCTGAGATGACAAGTAAAGCTGACGGGCATTAATCCCGCGGATTACCTTGATCATTCTGTTGGACCTGATGAGGTACTCAACATATTTGTTGGAGAGGAGGTTGCTTCCTACTGCTATTTCTGTAGTCTGAAGTCCGTTACGGTAAAGTACTACCTGAGTAATTGCCGGATCCAGAATGATGTCTCTATGGTTAGAGAGCGCCAGGAACTTTCCGTTAATCTTCTTGAGATTTTCGATTCCGTCGTAAGAGAAATTATGGGCAGAGGTATCCAAAACCCACTCGATTGCCTTTGACATTACGAGAGTCTGGAACTCATCTATGCTTTTCAGGTTTTTAAGGACCTCACGCAAATACTCCTTAGGCTTGTCCGGGAATATCGCCTTGGATACTTCTATGACTGCCGGATGATCGGCGAGTTTTCCTAGAGCTTCGACCGCTTCTTTGTCCGAATATGGACTGATGCTTTCGAATTCGTTGATTTCTTCACACATATTCTTTTAATTATACTGTTGCAGGAAACCATTTCGAAAATGGTAAGATTCTGCTACACGTTTACGGGGCAAATCTAATAAAAAAGGCTGGAAAGTGCAAACAGCATTCAGCGTATCTCATCAGATGGTCAGTCATGTCGGGACTACTTGCTGCGAAAGAGAATTGAGCTGTCGCCATAACTCAGGAACCTGAAATCGTGGGTCAGGGCATAGTCATATATGGTATGCCAGTCTCCTCCGACAAATGCAGATACGAGCAGGATCAATGTGCTTTCAGGCTGGTGAAAATTCGTTACCAGAATATCTACGATTCTGAATTTGAATCCCGGAACGATAATGATTCTTGTTCCGATGCTCAGTCTGTCGAGAGAGTTCTTCTCAAGATAGGAGATGAGCGCATCGATGGACTCTTCTGTAGAATAGGAGTACTCTCTGTTATATGGGGCCCATTGTTCGACATCATGCGGCTTTCCTGTCTCGATACATGAAACGCCTGCATAGTAGAGGGATTCAAGAGTCCTGACGGATGTGGTTCCGACGGCAATGACCTTCTTGCCCGAATGTCTGATATCCTTGAGGAAATCTAGGGTCACAATGAAAGGCTCGCGGTGCATCGGATGCTTCGCCACCTCGGAATCCTTCACCGGAAGGAAGGTGCCGGCGCCCACATGGAGGCAGACAGTTTCCATGTCAATGCCTTTTTGCTTGATTCTGTCGAGAACGTTCTGCGTGAAATGGAGTCCGGCCGTAGGAGCGGCAACAGAGCCCCTGAATTTAGCATAAAGCGTCTGATATCTTTCAATGTCAATGCTTTCGCTGTCTCTGTTAAGGTATGGCGGGATAGGGATTGTTCCGCAGATTTCAAGGACTTTGGAGAAAGGAAAATCTCCGTTCCAGGAAAATTTGACAATGCCTGTCTGGCCTTCCCTTGAAACGAGCTCCGCTTTCATTGACAATGCTTTGATTTCGTCCGACTCTTCAGGATTGTAGAGACCGAGGACATCTCCTTTCCATTTCTTTGCGTTGCCGATGACACATTTCCAGGTGCAGGACTCGGTGGTTGCAAAAGCCAGATTGTATTCCTCAGGGGTGACAGGCTGCAGGCAGAAAATCTCGATGCGTGCTCCGGTAGGGCGCACGAAATGAAGTCTTGCGGGGACAACCTTGGTGTCATTGAAAACCATCACGGCATCGGATGGAAGAAGTTCCGGAATCTCGCGGAACACATATTCTTTGACAACTCCATTTTCATATCTGAGGAGTTTGGATGAGTCCCTTTCTGCCAGAGGGTATTTTGCTATCCTATCATCCGGCAGGGGATAGTTGTAATCTTCGATTCTTATGTCAGGTATCATATTTCTATTCATTAATGACAATGCAAAATTACACATAAACTATAGAATATCCGAGAAGAATTGAATCCTCAGAGATATATACATTTGTAAAACCGGACTAATTACAAATGTGCAAGGAAGGCTATAAATGTAAAGTTTACAAATGTTCTTATGCGAAATTAGTAATATTTGTAAAGTGATAAAAATGTAAAATAAGCGGAATTTATCTATATTTTAATTAGATTGCAAAGTATAGATAATCAGATAGTTATTCGTCGTTATATAAATAAACGAATTATAATAAGCATGTGAATTTAGAAACTACTGGCCAATGATGTTGTCGAATGGGCCATTTGTTAAGTGTATATTACTATAAATAAGGGTTTAATGCTCTATAATCTAAAGTAAAATAGAGTACTTGTAACGTTATTTCTCCCTCCCCTATTACATATGTAATCCAGATAATCTCTTGCATTTTTCATTTGTAATGTGTACTTTTGTAAAGTTAATGTTTAGAAATATGAACACAAGATTCGAGCAGTTTCTTGCTGCGGAAAACATTTCGCAGTCTCAGTTCGCAGATACCATCAAGGTGGCAAGGGCGAGTGTGTCCCATATCTTGGCCGGAAGGAACAAGCCCGGCTGGGATTTCCTGTACAGTATGTCGAAGCACTACCCTAATCTGAATATAGAGTGGCTTCTCAATGGTACGGGCAAGATGTACAAGTCAATGAATGTTCCCGCGCCGGAACCTGTCCGTCAGGAGGAGACCTTGCCTCCGGACCTTTTCAGTCAGCTGGAACCGCCTGCGGCTGAGGTTAAGCCTCAGGTAACTCCACGAGAATCGGAAATTCGCCCTGAATCTGTACGAGCACTGGCGGATACGTTGCCCACGAAGGGGAACGACTCCCCTTCTGAACCGATGCAAGTCATTGATAATAAGCGTAAAATCGCTAAAATAGTCGTCTTTTACGATGATAATACTTTCATTGAAATAAAGTAAAATCATTGTATCTTTGTGCAAAATTGAAATAAACGACATGTACAAACATCTTATCCGTCCGATTCTGTTCAAGTTCAATCCGGAAACGGCACACCAGATGACGATGAAGGGTCTCAGGATCCTTAGTCATATTCCGTTGGGAAGAAATATCGTGAGAATGATTTTCAAAAGAGAACATCCGGATCTTTCACGGGAGGTTTTCGGCATCAAATTTCCTAACCCTGTGGGTCTGGCAGGTGGTTTGGACAAGAACGGCGAATGCTATAACGAGTTGTCTGACTTTGGTTTCGGATTTGTGGAGATCGGATCGCTTACGGTGCGCCCGCAGCCGGGAAATCCCAAACCTCGTCTGTTCAGGGTCGTAAAAGACAGAGCTATCATTAACCGCATGGGCATCAACAATCTGGGTGTAAACAATGCCATCAATAATTTGAACAGGGAACATCCTGAAGTTATTGTTGCCGGAAATATCGCGCCTAATTCATCTTCTCAGGGAGAGCAGGTGGCGGAAGATTACAGAAATGCCTTTTGTCTTCTCTACGACTTCGTCGACATGTTCGTCATAAACATATCTTGTCCTAATGTTGAGGGACTTACGAGCCTTCAGGACGTATCCAGCCTGTCTGATATTATGGACAGTCTTCTGGATTTGAGGACCGGATTTGACGATTACAAGCCGATACTGCTGAAACTCTCCCCTGATCTTGCACATTCTCAGATTGATGAGATTCTTGATTATGCCATGCTTTCCGGCATTGACGGAGTTGTGGCCGGCAATACGAGCCGCAAGCGTGACGGTTTGACTATACCTCAGGAAAAAATCGATGAAATCGGTAAGGGCGGCATGTCAGGAGCGCCTCTGTATGCGAAGAATCTGGAAATGGTACGCTATATAGCTTCCAAAACAGGCGGAAAGTTGCCGATTGTAGGTGTCGGAGGTATTATGAGCCCTGAGCAGGCAAAGGAAATGCTTGCTGTGGGAGCTTCATTGATAGAGATTTACAGCGGCTTCATCTATGAGGGGCCGGGATTTGTAGAGAAGATTCTCAAATCGCTGGATACCAAGTAATTGACACGTTTTTTTAGTTGATTATATCATGATTAATGCAAGTGTTTGTACAATCGGTGACGAAATCCTTATCGGTCAGATTGTAGATACTAATTCTTCTGCAATAGCCGGAGCTTTCAATGCAATTGGACTGAAAGTCACTACGATGAAGTCTATCGGTGATGACCATGACACGATAGTTTCATCTCTGGATGAAGAACTCAGGACACATGAAGTAGTAGTTGCTACAGGCGGTCTAGGGCCTACAAAGGACGATATTACCAAGGCTGCGCTGGCCGAACTGTCTGGAAGTAAATCTTATGTGTTGAATGCCGCTCAGGAGGCTATAATGCGTGAAATTCTGCATTCCAGAGGACTTGACAAACTGGCGTCAAACAAGGCTCAGGCCCAGGTCCCTGATAGATGTGAGGTTATCCCTAACAGATTCGGTACGGCACCTGTCATGGTATTTCGTTTTCCTGCTTCCAGATATGGTCACGAGGCGGTCTTGTACTCTATGCCAGGTGTTCCGTTTGAGACTCTGAACATGCTTCCAGACGTCATCTCCGACATCAGAAACCACTTTACCCTTGAAGATATATATCACCGTACACTAATGACTTACGGACTTGCGGAGTCCGCTTTGGCCAAGAAAATCGAGACATGGGAGGATAATCTTCCTTCTTATATTCATCTTGCATACCTTCCTAATCCGCTTACCGGCGTGAGGCTGCGACTTTCTGCCTACGGCGGAGACAAAAGCCGCGTTGAGGCTGAAATAGAGGCTCAGATCAATGAATTAAAGCGAATCCTTGGTGATGTAGTCTATTCCGACAGAGATGATACTCTCGAACACGCGCTGGGAGAGATTCTCAAGGCGAACCACAAGACAGTTTGCGCCGCGGAATCATGTACCGGCGGAGAGATTTCTCATCTCCTTACCACTGTACCTGGCTCTTCAAATTATTATCTTGGTTCAGTGACATCTTATGCGATACCTGTAAAGGAAAATGTCCTAAAAGTCCCTTATGAAGTGATTGAGAAAAATGGTGTCGTGAGCAGTGAAGTGGCGTCTGCCATGGCTGAAGGTGTAAGGAAACTCATGAGTGCGGATTATGCCGTAGCTACTACGGGATTGGCCGGACCTGGTGGCGGTGACGGTGTGAATCCTGAAGGTACTGTCTGGGTAGGTGTGAGCACGGCATCCGGCAGAACAGAAACGGCAAAATTCCTGTATCATAATGACAGGAAGCGAAATATCGAACGTTTTGCGGCGTCTGCTCTCTATTTCCTGTTTACGATTGTAAAAGAGGATTTAAATGACAGATAATCAATAAATGAAACAAAGTTGTTAAAGCGCATAACATTTTTGTTACACGTAAATATGTTAATAATAAGTTCCATTTATTAATAGGTTAAAAGTTTGACTGACAATATTATAGCGGCTTTTATAGTAATTCTTCAATATAAGGGCCCTGATTACGCAAAAATAAGTAATCAGGGCCCTTTTAGGACATTATTTGAAAGGTTGACTTTACCTGCGTTCTACAAGAGATTCAACTGTTCTCATCACTCTCATGAAGTTGAGACCTGCTATTTTTTCGATATCGGACTCGCTGTAGCCACGCTTTCTCATCTCTTCGAAAACCACTGGCATCTTGGATACGTCTTCCAAACCTTCCGGGGTGACATTGATTCCGTCGAAGTCGGATCCGATGCCGACGTGGTCAACTCCTGCGATGCTTACGGCATGGTCAATATGGTCAATAATTCGCTTGTATGAAGGTCTCTTCAGTTCGGCCAGTTTCTGCTGGATTTCTATCCAGTCCCTCCGGTTTGCTTCTGATGCAGGGTCCTTTATGAATCTTGCCTCTATTTCATCAGCTATCGGATCCAGTCCGGAATGTTCCAGAGTCTCTGCAAATTCGTCTGACAGGAAAAGAGGATAGAAATTGATCTGGATTACTCCGCCTGTTTCTGCTATGCACTTTATCATGTCATCCGTCATGTTTCTCCTGTGCTTGGCCAATGCCCTGCAACACGAATGTGTGCTTACCACAGGAGCCTTCGAGTACTTTATGCAGTCATAGAATGTCTTGTCTGAAGCATGTGCGAGGTCTATTATCATGCCGAGCCTGTTCATTTCAGCAACGACTTCCCTTCCGAACGGGCTCAAGCCGCCCCAACGGTGTCCCTGAGCTGCAGAATCGCATATCAGATTGTCCGTGTTGTGCGTCAATGTCATATATCGGACTCCCATTCTGTAAAATTGCCTCAGAAGGGCCAGACTCCCCTGAATGGGAAGGCCGTTTTCCATTCCCAAAAAAATGGAAATTTTGCCGGTATCCTTGTTTCTGAATGCTTCTTCCGGGGTTTTTGCCAATGCAGCAATGTCGGAAGAGGCTTCCACCGCATCATTGACCCCTGCTATCATTTCCAACGCGTAGCGTGTGGCGGCGTCCGGCTCCATCGTTCCCGGAGTGTATAGCGCAAAGAATGAGGCATCAACACCACCTTTCTTCAGTTTCGGAAAGTCAATGTGGGCATAAGGATTGTCCATAGAAAGGTCTCTCAGGCGCATTATCTGAGATGGTGTATCACAATGTGAATCAAGTACAAACATTGTAAAAACTTGTTTACTGGTCTATTTGTTCTGACAGTTCTGCCCATTCCTCAGTCATGGCATCCAGGTCTCTCTTGTGTTCAAGATAGGTTCTGGTGAGTTCCATGACGTCATCATCTTTTCCAGGATTGGCAAGAACTGTTTCTATTTTCTTCATCTTGTTCTCTGCTGATTCAATCTCCTTCTCAAGGAATGAAATCCTGTTTCTGAGTTTTCGCTCCTCTTTGGATATTGTTTTCTTGGCGATAAAGTCCTGTTTTCCGGCCGATATGACTGGCTCGGCAGGTTTGGCAGGTTCGGCCTCATGGAAACGTCTTTCGAGTTCCTGAAGGTTCTCTATCCTGCGTTCATCCAGGAAGTCCTGGATTCCTCCGAGATGTTCCTTTACTTTACCATCCCTAAACTCGTATAGCTTATCGACCAGCCCGTCCAGGAAATCTCGGTCATGGGAAACAACCACAAGTGTCCCGTAGAAGTTCTTGAGGGCCTGTTTCAGAACGTTCTTTGACTTGATGTCCATGTGGTTGGTCGGCTCGTCAAGCGCCAGAAGATTGTACGGCTGGAGCATAAGCTTGGCCATACCGAGGCGCGCGCGTTCTCCTCCGCTGAGGATTGCAACTTTTTTGTCAATGTCTTCCCCTTTGAAAAGGAAGGCCGCGAGGATATCTCTCAGTTTGGTGCGGATATCTCCGGAGGCGATGTTCTCCAACGTGCTCAGCACCGTCTCATTCTTGTCAAGTATATCTTCCTGATTCTGAGCGAAATAGCCGACATTGACATTGTGTCCTACCTTAGCCTCTCCGGAGATTGGAGCCAGCTGGCCCATGATGACTCGCATCAATGTGGTCTTTCCTTCGCCGTTTCTTCCTACCAGAGCGACCTTCTCGCCCCTGCGGATTTCTATCTCGGCGTTCTTGAAGACTACTTTCTGAGGATATCCTACTGTCAAGTCGGTACCCTTGAATACGACATCGCCGGAGCGCGGTGCGGGAGGGAATTTCACGACCAATGTCGAGTTGTCCGTCTCGTCAATCTCGATTCTGTCCAGCTTTTCCAATGCTTTGATTCTGGACTGAACCTGATTTGACTTCGTCGGCTTATATCTGAACTTGTTTATGAAATCTTCTGTCTTCTCGATCATTTTCTGTTGATTCTCATACGCTGCAATCTGCTGCTGCATACGTTCCTTCCTGAGTTCCAGATACTTGGTGTACGGAACCTTGTAGTCATGAATCTTGCCGACCATGATTTCGATGGTACGGTTGGTCACATTATCCAGGAATCGTCGGTCATGGGAGACGAGAAGAACGGATCCCTTATATGCCTTGAGATATTCCTCGAGCCACTCGATTGACTCTATGTCGAGGTGGTTGGTCGGCTCGTCAAGAAGCAGCACATCCGGCTTGGAAAGAAGAATCTTGGCAAGTTCGATGCGCATGTTCCATCCCTGGCTGAATGTTTCCGTGTTTCTGCCGAAGTCCTCATCCTTGAAGCCGAGTCCCAGCAGCGTTTTCTCTGCCTGGACCATAGGCGGTTCGGAATGCTCGACCGCCAGTCTGTCATTGACCTCATTCATTCTGGTAATCAATGACATATATTCCTCCGACTCGTAGTCGGTCCTTTCCGCCAGCTGTTTGCCGATTTCCTCGAGTTCTTCCTCGAGTTCGTTCATTGCGGCAAAGGCCGTCATTGTTTCGTCAATGACAGTCTTTCCTTTATGATGCTGCATTATCTGCGGCAGATAGCCTATCTTTATGTGATTGGGAAGGTCAATGTGGCCTGACGTCGGGCTCTGCTCTCCGCATATCATCTTCATGATGGTGGATTTTCCCGCCCCGTTCTTGCCGACGAGACCTATCTTGTCTGTTTCACTTATATGGAAACTTATGTTGTCCAGCAACGTATAACTGCCATACGCTACGGTAACTCCGTTTATGGAAATCATAGTCTAATCCTTTTTTACACAGACCAATATGCTCATTTCATACAGCAGATAAAGCGGAGCTGCAGCGATCAGCATTGAAAACGGGTCTGCAGGTGTTATTATTGCGGCTACAACCAGTATCGCTACTATTGCATGTCGTCTGTATTTCTTGATGCTTTCTTTTGTCACGATTCCCATCCTGTTCAGCACTGCGATAAGCACCGGGAATTCGAAGACTATCCCGAACAGGAGCACCATCGACGTGAACATTGAAATATAGGATTCAAGGGTGATAGTGTTCAGGACTTCATCGCTGACGGTATATCCCTGGAAGAAGTTCAATGTTATTGGCAGAATCATGTAATATCCTATTGCGAGGCCGGCGTAGAACAAGATTGAGGCAAATGAAAAAGCCTGTCTGACTGATGACTTCTCTGAAGGATACAATGCGGGGGCAATAAACATCCAAAGCTCATAACATACATAGGGAAAGGATATTATGAAGCCGCAGATGAACGAAACCTTCAGGTGGATGAAGAACTGTGCAGATATGTCTGTGTTGATCAGTGTCATGGTGAACGGAAGGTTCAGCCATCTGTATAGCCAGAAGTCAGGCCTCGTGGGAGCCAAGATGACGTCATCGAACAGGAATCCCTTGAAGCAAAGCAAGATCACTCCGGTACACGCAATAGCAAATACTGAGCGGAACAAAGTCCCCCTCAGTACTTCCAAGTGATCCCAAAAAGACATTTCCTCGTTGTTGTCGCTCACTTTGTCGAGGATTTATTTTTCAGCGCCTGTGTTGTTTCCCTTGTCGTTAAGGGTGGCATCCACGTCCTTGATGTCTTTTTCTACTTCATTGAGCCCGTCTTTGAAGCTCTTTACGCCTTTACCGAGTCCTTTCATCAGTTCAGGAATTTTCTTGCCTCCGAAGAGGAGAAGCACTATCAATGCAATAATCACTATCTCCCAAGGACCTACGATACCTAATGGAAAAATTGGCATAATTCTTATTATTAAAAGTTATGTAACTATTTGTCATTCATTCTGGAACGTATCATTTCCAGAAGTCTTTCAGGGCAGCCTACCGGACGTCCCGTCTCCTTGCTGAGGAATCCTAGAACTACCTGTCCTTCAGCGCACAGGATGTTGTCCTGGTTATATACTGCCTGCTTTATGACAAGTTTTGCAAGAGGAAGTTTGTCTATGGATGCCGTACATCTCAGGACATCTCCCATCTTTGCCGAAAACTTGTATTTGCATTCTACCGAAACAACGGGGATAACTACGCCGTCCGCTTCGCAGTGTTCGATAGGATATCCGCCTTCGCGAATCATCAGGTTTCGTGCGCACTCGAAATATCTGATATAGTTCGAGTGGTGCACGATTCCCATCTGATCTGTCTCATAGTAGCGGACAGGAAATGACGTTTCGTAATACATCATGGCCGTTAGAGAGATTTAAGTGCCTTGAGCTGAGCCTCATAGCTCTCAATCTTGGAGAGTGAATCGGCTTCCTTCTTGCGCTCTACCGCTACAACTTTCTCTGGCGCATGTGCAGTGAATCTCTCATTTGAGAGTTTCTTGCGGACTGACTCCAGGAACTCTTTCTGATATTTCAGTTCAGCTTCGAGTTTTGCGATCTCTTCTTCCACATTGACCTTTCCTGTAAGAGGAACGTACATTTCTACTGTGCGTATCATCTGGGAAACGCCCTCCGATGTGGCTCCGAAATCTGAAACCATCTCTACAGAAGACGCATTTGCAAGTTTCGATACGACTGAAATCATCTCAGCAGGGAATTCACCCTTGAACTTCACCTGAAGTGCCTCCTTAGGTGAGATGTTCTTCTGCTGGCGGATGCTTCTTACGGCATTGACAGCCTCTTCAGCGAGTTCGAATGACGCGATGAGATTTGCGTCGTAACTGCCGGCCTTAGGGCTTGGCTGGAACATGATTGTCTCTCCATCCTTGCGTTCAGCCATGTCCTGCCAGAGTTCCTCGGTAATGAACGGCATTACAGGGTGAATCATCTTCAGAAGAGCCTCGAAGAAACCTAATGTATCATTGTAGGTAGCCTTGTCAATCGGCTGTCCGTAAGCAGGTTTGATAAGTTCCAGATACCATGAGCAGTAGTCGTCCCAGAACAATTTGTAGATGCTCATGAGTGCATCGGAAATTCTGAACTTGGAGTAATGGTCTTCTACTGTTTCGATGGTCTGGCTCATCTTGTTGCGGAACCACTCTACGGCGATTCTGCAAGCCTCAGGCTGCTCTGCGTTTTCATCTACGGTCCAGCCTTTGACAAGCCTGTATGAGTTCCAGATTTTGCCGCAGAAATTACGGCCCTGCTCGATCTGTGACTCGTCATAGAAGATGTCGTTACCTGCTGATGCGCAGAGCAGCATACCGATACGGACTGCGTCTGCACCATATTTTGCGATAAGGTCGAGAGGGTCAGGAGAGTTGCCCAATGTCTTGGACATCTTGCGTCCTAGCTTGTCTCTTACGATACCTGTAAGATATACGTTGCGGAACGGTTCCTTGCCCATGAACTCGTCACCAGCCATAATCATTCTGGCAACCCAGAAGAACAGGATATCCGGTCCTGTAACAAGGTCATTCGTAGGATAATAGTATGCAAGATCCTTGTTCGGCGTATGCTCAGGATGTCCCGGGCGCTTTGCGTCGAATACGGAGATAGGCCACAACCATGATGAGAACCATGTGTCGAGGACGTCGTCATCCTGACGCAGCTGGTCAGCAGTGATTTCAGGATTGATTTTCTTTGCAGCTTCGAGAGCCTCTTCAGGTGTCGCTTCTACAACATATTGTCCGTCAGGGAGATAGTAAGCAGGAATTCTCTGGCCCCACCAGAGCTGACGGCTGATGCACCAGTCGCGTACTGTCTCCATCCAGTGCTTGTATGTGTTTCTGTATTTGTCAGGAATGAGTTTTACATTTCCGCTTTCCACAGACTCCAATGCGATTTCGGCAAGGTGTCCCATCTTGAGGAACCACTGTGTGGAGAGCCTAGGCTCGATTACGGCATTGGTCCTCTCGGAATATCCGATAGGAGAGATATACTCCTCGACCTTCTCGAGACATCCCGCCTCCTGAAGCATCTTCTCGATCTTCTTTCTGGCCACGAAACGATCCTCGCCAACGAGAATCTGTGCTTTTTCGTTCAATTTGCCGTGATCGTCAATGATATCTGTCACAGGGAGATTGTGGCGGAGTCCGATTTCATAGTCGTTAATGTCGTGAGCCGGAGTAACCTTGAGGCAGCCGGTACCGAAACCGATTTCAACATAGGAATCCTCAATGATAGGAATCTCCTTGTTTATCAGAGGGATGAGGACCTTCTTGCCTTTAAGCCAATGATAGCGTTCGTCATCAGGATTGATGCTGACTGCGGCATCTGCCATGATTGTCTCAGGTCGGGTCGTCGCAACGATGATATATTTGTCTGTGCGGTTTCCGTTGCCATCTGAAATGTAGTATCTCAAATGATAGAAATGGCTCTTGGTCTCCTTGTGTATTACCTCCTCGTCACTGACTGCGGTATGTCCTTCCGGATCCCAGTTAACCATACGTACTCCTCTGTAAATCAAGCCCTTCTTGTAGAAATATACAAAGGTGCTGATAACGGATTCCGTGAGATCCGGATCCATAGTGAACTTGGTCCTGTCCCAGTCGCATGATGCGCCGAGTTTGCGCAGCTGGTTCAGAATGATTCCGCCGTGCTCCTCTTTCCATTCCCATGCGTGCTTCAGGAATTCCTCACGGGTGAGGTCCTCTTTGTTGATTCCCTGAGCCTTGAGTCTGGCTACGACCTTGCTTTCGGTTGCGATGGAAGCATGGTCGGTTCCAGGAACCCAGCAGGCATTCTTGCCGTCCATTCTGGCCTTTCGGATAAGGACGTCGTTCAACGTGTTGTTCAGAACGTGCCCCATGTGAAGGATACCTGTCACATTTGGTGGCGGGATGACAATAGTATAAGGTTCTCTTTCATCCGGTTCAGAATGAAAGAACTTGTGGTTTAGCCAATAGGCATACCATTTGTCCTCTACCTGCGAGGGATTGTACTTAGCCGAAAGTTCCATTATTATGATTCGTTTTCGTTATTATTATCTATTCCGTGTTTTGCGGACAACCAGATACGGTGTCCCAACAAAATCATACAAAGATACGAAACTGGATGCAATTTGTCCTAATCTTTTAGTAAATTTGAGTAAACATAAAAATACATTTCATTTATGGCAAACGAAAAAAACGAGCTCAGTCTCGAATTGAGACCTGAAGTTGCAACTGGAACATACTCGAATCTTGCAATTATCACTCACTCTCACAGTGAGTTCATCATTGATTTTGCAGGCATGCTCCCAGGTATGCCGAAACCGAATATCACCAACCGGATCATAATGAACCCGGAGCATGCAAAGAGATTGCTTATCGCATTGCAGGACAATGTGAAAAAATATGAAAGCAATTTCGGCCCGATAGATATGGGAGTACGTCAGAATGCCCCGCAGACGGAAGGCGGAACCTTTGATTTGGGAGGCTTCGGTCCTTTCAACAACGGAACCAAATCATAGGCAGATGACTTCAGAGAACAACAGCATAATGCCCGACTTCAGCAGAATCCGGGCATTTGCTTTCGATGTAGATGGCGTATTCACCGATGGAGGCATCCTGTGTGACCTTCAGGGTGAGCTTTATCGTACCTTCAATGCCAAAGATGGTTTCGGTGTGAGGATGGCCACCATGAAGGGGTATCCCGTCGCAATCATTACCGGCGGACGTTCAGGCTCCATTGTGGCAAGATTCCGCACATGCGGAGTAGGACAGGAGGATGTCTATCTCGGTTCGAGGGACAAGATTGCAGACCTGAATGATTTCTGCAGGAAGTATTCGCTTGAAAGGGCTGAGATTCTCTATGTCGGTGACGATGTGCCTGATATTGAGGCTATTATGTCATGCGGAATAGGTGTGGCCCCTGCTGATGGCGTACAAGAGGCCAAGGATGCGGCGGATTATGTTTCTGAATTCCCGGGCGGCCGTGGATGCGTGAGAGATGTCATCGAAAAGGTGATGAAAGTACGTGGCGACTGGGTATTCGATGTTGCCTGCTACAAGAAGAAATTCTGATAACCATATGGATCTTAAGGGAAAGAAACTGATTTTGTCAAGTGCTTCACCCAGAAGGCGTGAACTTCTCGCCGGGCTTGGACTTGAATTTGACATTGACACAAATACTTCATTTGTCGAACATTACGACGACAGTACTCCTCTGGAAAGTATCCCTGCTCTCATGTCAGAGGGCAAGTCTGCCGGTTTTCATCGTCCGCTGGCGGACAATGAAATTCTGCTGACATCTGATACGATGGTGTATTGTGACGGTGTCGTGATGGGAAAACCGCACAGCAGCGGAGAGGCCGTGTCAATGCTGAAGCATCTTTCCGGTAAAGTGCATCATGTTACGACTGCCGTGACATTGAGAGATGCAAGACATTCCGTCACTGTGTCAGATACAGCATATGTGCATTTTAAGGAATTGACTGATAGTGAGATAGAGTATTATGTCGATACTTTCAAGCCTCTCGACAAAGCTGGTGCTTATGGCATTCAAGAATGGATAGGCTATGTGGGTATAACCAAGATCGAGGGCTCTTTCTATACTATCATGGGGCTTCCGGTCCATCTTGTATATCAGGAACTTGAAAACGGATTTATTATTAATAACTAATAACAATCATGAAGAAAATAATCATTTTCGCGGCTGCACTCCTGCTTGGATGTTCCGCTATGTCAGCCCAGAATAAGGGAGACATGTCTGTAGGTGGCATATTCGGCTTTTCTGCCGGCGCCAGCAAGACCAACATCACATCAAATTCTACTACAGTTAAGGGAGACAATGTACCTTCAGCAGCGTCTTTCCAACTTAATGGAAATTTCGGATTCTTTTTCGCTGACAACTGGAAATTAGGAGCTTCTCTGGGTTACACCTTCACTTCTGAGCCAACTGCAAAGAAGGATGACAAGTGGCTGAAGAACAGAGCGAATATTGTCCTTATCGGCCCTTCAATCTCATATTATGTGAGAATCACTGATCGTTTCTTCTATACTCCGGGTGTCGGCGTTTACTGTGCAGTAGGCAACTACAAGACAGACCTGACCTCATCCATATCACACAAGAACAGTTGTGCAGGATTTGCTATGAATCTCGAGTTGGGCTCATTCGAGTTCAAACCGACTTCCCATTGGGGAATAGCAGTAGGTCTGGTCAATGTCAGCTTTGCTGATGTGAAAGTTGAGGAGGATTCTGACAACTATTCTTGGACGACAAGTACGGATTTTTCTTTCGGAATCAAACCTAGCGTAGGTATCAATTTCTATTTCTAGTATTATAGTAACCTTCAAAAACAGAGAACGGCAGCCTTACAAGCTGCCGTTCTCTGTTTCTGAAGGTTGCCCTATTCGACATAGAGTAGAAGTCCCTTAAGGTACTCCCCTTCCGGATGATAGATATTTACCGCATGGTCTGCCGGCTGGTTCAGCCTGTCAAGGATACGCACCTTCCTTCCGGTCTGAGCCGCAGCAGAGAATACTGCCAATGCAAATGCTTCTTTATCGACTACCTGTGAGCAGCTGAACGTGAATACGAATCCTCCCGGTGCAACTTTGGATATTGCAGCCGCGTTAAGTCTCTGGTAGGCCCTGAGAGCATTACGGAGAACACCTCTGTGCTTTGCGAATGCAGGCGGATCCACAATCATCAAATCATACTTGCCGGCAGGGATATCTTTCAGATAATCAATGGCATCCAGACAAAGACTCGTGTGTCTGGATTTGTCAAATCCTCCGATTTCCACGTTTTTGTCCACGAGGGCCATTGCCTTGGCAGAACTGTCAACAGAATCCACATGAACGGCTCCAGCGCCGAGAGCATAGATGGAAAATCCGCCTGTATAGCAGAACAGGTTCAGCACATTGCGGTCTTTTGCATAACGCTCCACAAGTTTCCTGTTCTCTCTCTGGTCAAGAAAGAATCCGGTTTTCTGTCCCTCTGTCCAGTTGACGAGGAATTTGTGCCCGTTCTCCAATACAATCTGTTCATTGTCATTGAACCCCTCTTTCTTGTAGAGGTATCCGTCGATGAGGTCCAGGCCGGCCTTGAAAGGTGCAGTTCCGGAACTCTTGTCATAGACGGCCTTCAGTTTGTCCCCATAGATCTTCACAAGGGCGTCTGCAATCTGTTTTTTCGCGCGGAACATACCGGCAGAGTGTGCCTGCATTACACAAACGCCATTATACCAGTCAATGATAAGGCCAGGAAGGTTGTCTCCCTCACCATGCACAAGCCTGTAACAGTTCGTATTGCCTCCGTCCTGTGCAAGTCCTGTCGCAATCCTGACTTCCAGAGCTTTGGAAAGCATGGCCTCCCAATATGCATCATTGATTACATCAGTTTCGAAACTGAGGACTCTTACTGCGATGGAACCGATCTGATAGTGGCCGGCTGCAAGAAAATCACCTTCTGAACTATAGACACTTACTACGTCGCCTTCCGCCGGATTACCTACGATCTGTGCAATCGCTCCCGAGAACACCCACGGGTGGAATCTTTTCAGGGAGTCTTCCCTACTTTTTTTCAGTATTATCTTTGCCATTATTTTTCTTTTTTCTGAAATATCTTCTGTGTCTCTTCTTTTGTTTTCCTGCAGTCTGCTGCTTGTCCGTACGTGCAGCATTGACATTGGCAGTCGCCGCAGACATTGACTTTTTCCTTCTTGGACGCTTCTTTCTGCGTTTTTTCTCCTTGGCGGCAGCCTCCGGCTCCGCCGGTTTTGCCTGTTCAGATGATGTGTCAATGTTCTTGTGAGGCGGGCCCTGTATCGGCATCATCTGCTCTGGTGTGAGCGGATTCTTCTCTGATTTCATCAGCACGTTGTACATTTCCCGGCATACCCAGGCATCTGTCGCCGCGTAAAGCTGCTGTGATTCGGAAAGTATTTCCGCCTCCCAGTTTGACAACTGCTGTGTCTTTGAAATCTTGTAGCCGAGGATGATGGCGGACATCTTCTTGACGCTCTTGTCGCGGATGCCGTACTCCCAAACTATTTTCTGGAGGTCAATGAAACCCTTGGCTTCGAATGGCTTGTATTTCTGGAGGCCCCGGACGTCGTCATGCACTGCGGCTCCGACCTTTATTATCTTTTCATTGGCCAGAATACGGCAGAGCCTGTCATCCATTCCAAGTTGTTTGATTCTGAAAAGGAAGGCCTCCTTGGGTCCTGACAATTGCAATAGTGCAACACCATAATGGGGCTGTGAAGGCGTAAAACTCGGGCGGGATTCTGTATCGAATCCTATTATCTTCTGTCGCCTGAGGTATGCTATGGCATGCTCCATTTCCGGTCCCGGCCTATCGATTACCGTAATCTTTCCGCCAAACGCCGCCAACTCCAGCTTTTCTATTTCTTCCGGCAGTACGCTAATCTGAAACATATTCATCATAAATATTTTGGGCGTTCTTTCTCAAGAACTGCTTGAGATTCTCATCCAGGAATCTTGTAGGTTTTTCTACCAGCATGAATGTTTCGAAGTCCGAACAATCTGCCCTGTTGTATTTGAAATCATTGGTGAATCCTCCCTGTGGAGAATAATCCTGTGCAGCCATTCCGGTGACAGGAACTGTACAATATATTCTGGTGGAAGGATACGCGACACGATGAGTGAAACAATTCTCTTTCCGCATGAAGCTGATGCATTCAGATGCTATGGCAGTGGCCGGGTCAATGAATTCAAATCTGTCAGTGAGCAGACCGCTGTAGAATGTAAGACTGTCATCATTGCTTTCACGCATACGCGCAAGTTCCGCATTCAGGACGTCAGCCTTGAGAGGCATATCATCGACGAGTACTGCACCTATCTTGTGTGTATTGCCGATGGCCTTGTACATCCTGAAGAATGATATTATTCTGTCTCTCAATGATTTGCCATGCTGCGGACAATAAGCTTCATATTTCAATGTCTTATATTCCTTTACAATCTCACTCCATGCAGTTGCGTAAACACCGGAGCCAAGGGTCTGCTCATCAGTCCATACGGCAAAAGAACCATTTGCCTCCGGATGGTGCTTAATGGCATATCTGAACATTGAGTGGACAGGCGAAATGACAGCAATGTCAGGCCTTGCAGCATTGACAATGCTCATGATGTCATCGTATCCGAAAGCGGAAAGATACGAAGAGGATAAAATTACTATTTTCGATGCAGTCTTCCTTTCGGTGGTGTTCTTGTCGAACTGGCTTGCATGGAATAATGTGTCGATACTGCTCAGAAAGTTCTTAACGGTCAATTCCTTAAGGAAGATATCATTCCCCTGCTCCAAATAGCCCTCATATGGGGCATTGGCACTATCGCAGATGAGGTCGAAAGTCTCGCCCGCAAAGTCAGGGAGTCCGTCCGGAACTGACTTCCCATTGACATTGTCGAAATTATCGCAGGTTATGAAATTGTCTGCCAGGAACAGTGTCTGCTTGCTTGGTCCGACAATAGCAATTGATCCGTCCCTTCCGTCAATGCAGGATTTCCGTATCTTCTCATATACGGTCGATGTCGTGTCCGAGAGAATATCTCTTACGAAAGGTATAGTCGAAGGGTCACCGGCCCCATGATTTCCGCATGAAACCATGAAAGTCGGTGACACTATCGAAAGTAATAATAGTAACCTCTTTGTTATCACTTAAATCAGTTTTTGGCCCTGCTTCCGCAGGGCGTGGGTTAACTAGAAGAACAGCAACTCCCTGTATTTAGGAAGTGGCCAAAGCTCGTCATCTACAAGCATTTCCAGATGGTCAGCACTGTAACGTACCTTGTCCATCTCGGCTTTGACCTCCGTTGAATACAAGTATGCGCGTTCCGCCATGTCTTCTACTCTGTTCGCTCTCTTGCGGGCTTCAACCAAAGCTTCGACATCGGCTGAAATATTATTGACGAATCCGGAGATTTTCTTGTATGTGTCCATATCGGCTTTGCAAAGCTTTTTGAACTCGTCTCCGAATACGTCCTTGCATCCCTGGATGCTCTTTACCAATATGTTCTGATAGCTTACAGCTGCCGGGATGATGTGATTAAGGCACACGTCGCCCAGGATTCTGGCTTCGATCTGAAGTTTCTTTACGTATGTCTCGTTGAGCACCTCATATCTTGCCTCGGATTCAACCGGTGAAAGTACACCGAGTTTGTCGAACATGTCAATGCTGTCTTTCTCAAGGAATACTTTGTATGCTTCCGGCACATTGCGTACGGCCCTGAGTCCTCTGCGTGCTGCTTCCTCTTCCCATTCTTTGCTGTATCCGTTGCCTTCGAACATGATATTCTTGGATTCGGCAATGAACTTTCTTACGACGGTAAGGACTGCACTCTGTCTGTTTTCACCTTTTGCTTCAAGTTCGTCGGCTTCTTTTCTGAACTCGTTGAGACTCTCTGATACAATTGAATTAAGGACATATGTAGCACTTGCGCCATTTGCTGAAGAGCCTACAGCGCGGAATTCAAATCGGTTTCCGGTGAATGCGAACGGTGATGTTCTGTTACGGTCAGTATTGTCCTGGACAATTTCAGGGATGGAACTTACCATCTGGATGGAAGCCTTGCTTGCTTCTGCATCTGAGAAGTCCGTCATATTCAGGATACTGTCGAATATTTTGGACAGTGTGGAACCTGAGAAGATGGACATTACTGCTGGAGGTGCCTCATGACCACCGAGTCTGTATGAGTTGTTCAGTGTACATACTGAGGTCATCAGCAGATAGTTATGACGATATACGGCACGGACTACGGATGAGTAGAATGCAAGGAACTGGAGATTCTTGGTCGGGGTTTTCCCTGGAGAAAGAAGATTCACGCCAGTGTCGGTCTGCATTGACCAGTTGCAGTGTTTTCCGCTACCGTTTATTCCATCGAAAGGCTTTTCGTGGAAAATGACCTTGAGGTGATGTTTTTCTGCAACTTTAGGCATGACAATCATGAGAAGCATGTTCTGGTCGATTGCCTTTGTGGCCTCACAGAAGACCGGTGCACATTCGAACTGGTTAGGTGCAACCTCATTATGCCTTGTCTGGAGCTGGATGCCAAGTTTATAAGCCTCTGTCTCGAAATCTTTCATGAATGCTTCTACACGGCTTGGAATGGCTCCGAAATAGTGGTCGGACAGCTGCTGGTCTTTTGCAGATGTGTGACCGATTACGGTTCTGTCGCAGAGTTTGAGATCCGGACGGGCATTGTAAAGTGCCTCATCTACAAGGAAATACTCCTGTTCCAATCCGACATTGACAGAAACTGATTTTACGGATTTGTCGAACAGATTTGCCACTGATGTGGCTGCAGAACTGAGTGCCTGTATGGATCTCAGGTTAGGAACTTTCATGTCAAGGGCTTCGCCTGTATATGACACAAAGACAGACGGGATACAAAGTGTCTCGTCGAGGATGAAGACCGGAGAGTTAGGATCCCATGCGGAATAACCTCTGGCCTCAAATGTGTTACGCAGTCCTCCATTCGGAAAACTGGATGCATCAGGCTCCTGCTGGACAAGTGCGCTTCCGCTGAATCTCTCAAATGCCTGGCCGTCCTTCACTGTAACGAAGGCCTCGTGTTTCTCGGCTGTCGTACCGGTAAGCGGCTGGAAGAGGTGCGTGTAATGGGTGGCACCTTTTTCGGTAGCCCAGGTCTTCATGGCTGATGCAATCTCGTTTGCTACAGCCCTGTCGATCTTCTTGCCGTACTGGACAGCAGACAAAACAGCGTCATAGGCGGTCTGAGACATGTATCTCCTCATTTTTGCGAGGTCGAACACGTTTTCCCCGAAGAAGGCCGAAATCGGTCTCTTCTCAACGAAATAACGCTCAGTTGTGTGAGCGGCAGCTTCGTCCAAAGCTCTTTGTCTGAAAGTTGACATAATTTCTTTATGATTTTGTTAAGTACGTCCGCAAAGGTAAAAAAAAACACTATCTTTGCGAAACCCAAAACGAGGGTTTTTATATTAAAACGAACATAATGATTAAAATTTCTCACAAGTCGGAGCAAATGCCCGCTTCAGCTATCAGAAAGCTGGTTCCTTTTGCCGATGCCGCCAAAGCGGAAGGCGTAAAAGTTTATCATCTCAATATCGGTCAGCCGGATATCAAATCTCCACAGTGTGCATTGGATGCGGTGCGTAGAAACAACCTCGATCACGTTTCCTATACCAACTCCGCGGGGTTGATCGAACTCAGGAAAGGTCTGGTCGAGAAATACTACAGGAAAATAGGCATTGACATTGATGTTCCTGAACTTATTGTCACTGTTGCCGGCAGCGAGGGTGTGAACCTCTCTCTCCAGATTACTTGCGATGAGGGTGATGAAGTGATTGTCCTTGAGCCGTTTTACACGAATTACAATACATTCGCATTCATGAACGGCGTTACTTTAAAGGCTGTTCCTACCGATATCCGCAACGGGTTCAAGGTTCCTGAGATGTCCGAGTTCGAGAAACTTATAACTCCACGCACCAAGGCTATTCTCATAAGCAATCCGGGAAATCCTACCGGAACCCTTTATACAAAGGAAGACATGCTTGCCCTTGGCGAGATTGCCAAGAAGCATGATCTGTTCCTCATTTCTGATGAGGTTTATCGTGAGTTCTGTTATACGGATGAACCGCATTTCTCTGCCATGAACATTCCGGGACTTGAGCAGAATGTTATTCTTATTGATTCAGTCTCAAAGAGATACAATCTCTGCGGTTCGCGCATCGGCTGCATTGTCTCGCATAATCAGGATGTCATGAAGGCCGCCATGAAATATGCCCAGGCCCGTCTCTGTCCTCCTGTTTTCGGACAGCTTGCGGCAATCGGTGCCCTCGATACTCCTGATGAGTATTTCAAGGAAGTCCGCGAAGAGTATATCAGAAGGCGTGACTATATGGTATCCCGTCTCAACAATATGCCAGGTGTCTATTCTCCGCTTCCTATGGGTGCGTTCTATACCGTGGCTGAAATCCCTGTTGACAATGCAGAGGACTTCGCCAAGTGGATGCTTACTGAATTCCGTTACGGAGGCCAGACTACCATGGTTACCCCTGCTGCTTCTTTCTACAAGACTCCAGGCAAGGGCACGAATCATATCCGTGTGGCTTACGTTCTGGAAATTCCTGAACTGGAGAAGGCGCTGGATGTCCTGGAAAGAGGTCTGTCAGAATACCCTGGCAAGATTTAGAACTTCCAGAATCTTCGGAATCAGCATTGAGTGGAGGAATTCTTCTTCCATGTAATGTGTACCTTCATATATGGCGTAAGTATTTCGTCCGAAATGCTTACGCCAACTTCTGACATTGACGACGCCCCATCGGCGATATGTGTCTTTTGTGCCGAAGAAGGCAAAAAAGTAGTCTTTATTTCCTCTTGAGGGTGAATGACTTAGCACTTTTTCTCGCATGCCGCGATAGTGGCTGAGTATATTCTGTGTGAAGTCGAGCGGCTGACGCCTGCCGGGACGCGGCCGGAATTGCTTTCGCATGAACCAGGCTGCGCCGGGCAGGTAACTTGCCAATGCCATCCAGCGTGCCGCCCCGGTTGCAGGAGAAACGAAGAGGTGCGGGACACCGTCAATCCGGATTGCGTGTAAAGAACCCAAAGATTCTCCAATCACGAGCTCAGGATTCAGCTCCTGACGCCATGCCGCGATCTGTTTTTCCGCAATGTCCGGGTCAATGTCATATGTACGCACGATTATGTCAATGCTGATGTCTGATTCCGGTGAGATATATTCTCCTATATGTTCATTCAGAATGGATGGAATCCGGCTGTCTTCACCGCCTCCCATACCATGTATATATAAAATGTTATATATTTTCACTTTTGGAGCTAATTTTATTAAAATCCGATTGTAAATATAGCAACAATTATATATATTTGTAAATAGAATTAAACCAAATTTTTTAAGTAACATGAAAAGAATGCTTGCGTTTTCAGTTGCAGCATTGTGCTTGCCGGCACTTTTGCTCGCACAGCCTTCAGACGGCTCAAAGCAGGTCGAGTATCAGTTCACTACTGTGAAGGCTAACCCTATTACCTCAGTAAAGAACCAGTTCCGTTCAGGTACATGCTGGTGCTTCTCTTCTCTCGGATTCCTCGAGTCAGAGGCTATCCGACTTAACAACATCAAGGATACAACTCTCTATCCTGATTTCTCGGAGATGTTCGTTGTCAGCCACTCTTATCAGGATCGTGCGGAGAAGTATGTCAGACTTGACGGCAAACTGAACTTCGGGGCAGGATCAGAATGTAACGACGTTCTTTACGTAGCGAAGCACTATGGTCTTGTACCTCAGGGTGTTATGCCAGGTCTTAACTATGGTACGGAACTCCCTGTCCACGGAGAACTCGATGCTCTTGCATATGCTTACGTGAAAGCTATCGCATCAAATCCTAACAGAGTTCTTTCTACCGCATGGAAGAAAGGTTTCCAGGGAATTATGGACGCATACCTCGGAGAGTGCCCTACTGAGTTTACATACAATGGTGTAAAATACACTCCTGAGTCTTATCGTGATTCATACAAGATCAATCCTGATGACTATGTATCATTGACATCATATACACACCATCCTTTCTATGAGAAGTTCGCTTTGGAAATCAGCGACAACTGGCGTTGGGAACAGGACTGGAACGTTCCTATCGACGAGTTCATGGCTGCTCTTGACAATGCTCTCGAGAATGGTTTCACAGTAGCTTGGGGTACTGACGTAAGCGAGAAAGGTTTCACCCGCGACGGTCTCGGAATCCTCTACAAGGAGCAGGTCAAGAAAACTTCAGGTTCTGACCAGGAGCGCTGGGTAGGAAAGAGTGAGGAGAAGAACGACGAGCCTCAGGCACCGGAAGAGGAAGTTGCTGACCAGGCATACAGACAGAAGGGATATGACAACAAGAATCTCACCGATGACCACGGAATGCAGATCTTCGGAATCGCAAAAGACCAGTTCGGAAAGAAGTATTACATGGTAAAGAACTCTTGGGGAACAGCCGGTAAATACAAAGGAATCTGGTACGTTACCGAAGCTTACGTAAGAGGCAAGTCAATGGATATCACGATGCACAAGGATGCTCTTCCTAAATCACTTGCAAAGAAATTGGGTGTTAAATAATGCATATGCAGATTATTAAACATATACCAAATACAATCACCTCAATGAACCTGATTTCAGGCACTCTTGGGGTGATTTTCACCTTACACGGACGAATAGACATAGCCTTCCCGCTCATGTTGGCGGCGGCGGGATTTGATTTCTGCGACGGGTTTGCAGCCAGACTTCTGAAAGCATACTCGGAAATCGGGAAAGAACTTGATTCTCTTGCGGATATGGTCAGCTTCGGAGTACTTCCGGCCATAATGCTTTACAAGACAATGACAGTTTGCGGAACTTGGAATCTGCTCTGCTATGTTCCTCTTGTCTTGGCCGCATTCTCGGCATTGAGACTTGCAAAATTCAATATAGATGAGCGCCAGCATGGAAGTTTCATCGGTCTTGCTACACCGGCTGCTGCAATGATATGTGGTTCACTTGCATATTATGTGGAACTTTCACCATATTCATGGATCAGTTCACTTTGCGGGACATGGTATTTCATCCCTCTAATTGCAGTCATATTGTCTGCTTTGCTTGTCAGCGAAATACCAATGTTCGCCATGAAGTTCGGTAAGGGCCTGGAAGCTGACAACAAGACGAAGATGCTCCGTACCGGTTTCCTCTCCGGAATCGTCTGCATCATCGTCGCTGTATTTGTTCTCGGAGCAAACTGGTCGCTTGTTGTCCTGTTCATGTTCCTTTACTATCTTCTGCTAAATCTTGCGGTTTATGCTGCCGATTTCAAGAGGAAATAGATTTAAGTAATCCTTAACGCTTACTAAGTTTATACAAAACGAGGGAGGCCACATTACGTGAGTCTCCCTCGTTTTATAATCTCAAGTCGTTCCGAGAAAACGAAACTTGATTTACTAATAGTTTTCAGCCTTGATCTGGAAATAACTCTTTGCGTGCTTGCAGACTGGGCAAACCTCAGGTGCCTTCTTTCCGATTACAATATGACCGCAGTTTGAGCATTCCCAAATCATATCCTCGTCGCGTGAGAATACGATACCTTCCTTTACGTTCTCGAGAAGTTTTCTGTAACGCTCCTCATGAGCCTTTTCGATGGCTCCCACTTTCTCGAACAGGAAAGCTATGTCCTCGAAGCCTTCTTCCTTGGCTGTCTTTGCGAAACCCGTATACATGTCTGTCCACTCATAGTTCTCTCCGTTTGCGGCATCTGTAAGATTGGTTGCCGTATCAGGAATTTCGCCGCCATGAAGGAATTTAAACCATATCTTAGCGTGTTCTTTCTCATTTTTAGCTGTCTCCTCGAAGAGTCTGCCGATCTGTATATATCCCTCCTTGATTGCCTTGGAAGAATAATAGAGATACTTGGTATGAGCCTGAGACTCACCTGCAAATGCGGTCTGGAGATTCTGCTCAGTTTTCGAGCCTTTCAATTCTGCCATAATACTTGACTTTTAAAAATTAGTGGTCTGAGTAACAGGAACTTGATGAATTAGCCTGCCCCATCGACCATTTTCCATGCCAAATATAGTCAAATTTTATGTATATTTGAAAACGAAAATGATTTTTGAATTCTCGCATGGTATGGCCAAAGTGAAATCTCCGGATGATATCAAAATACGAAGGGTTAGAAAAACTGATTCATCCAAGTCAGGTTCTGCCGACCGTTCAGGCAAACAAAAAGGTCGCAGCGGGAAGAAGTCAGTCCGGAAAAAGATGTCTCCTGCAAGAAAGAGACACAATAGAAAAAAGACAATGATGTTGAGCGGATGGTTTGCCGCAGCGATCATCTCGGTTTTTGCCATCGTAATTATTTTTCTTCATCCGCGGGAGTCCTCTTCTCTGACAGGTGCCAAAGTACCGAGAGGAGATTATAAATATGTCATTGACCTTTCACATCACAATCCCGGGCGCATAGTATGGGACTCCTTGAGTGTCATGACTGACAAACATGGTCACACGACAATGTCCATAAATAAGGCGGAAAGAATTATACCGGTGTCTTATGTGATACTTAAGGCCAGTGAAGGCATATCATTGAAAGACAGGAATTTCAAAAAGAATTGGAAGGCTGCAGGAAAGGCTGGCTTGGGACGTGGAGCTTATCATTTTTTCAGGACTTCCAAGAGTCCTGAAGTTCAGGCCAGGAATTTCATCAATGCTACAGGACGTATAAAAGAAAGTGACCTTCCGCCGATTCTTGACATTGAAACTACTCACAAAGGTTATACAAAAGACCAGCTCAACGCAGCAGCATTGACCTGGCTCAAAATTGTGGGCGAGCACTACGGGCGTGCTCCTATTGTGTATTCTTCCGAGGCTTATATCAGGGATATCCTTAGCGACAAGATACGTGAGAACTACCCTCTCTGGATTGCCAGATACAGGTTTTTCCCTCCTGATCGCGAAGACTGGGCAATTTGGCAATTTACTGACAAAGCCGTAGTCTATGGAATTGACGGACTTGTCGATCTTAATGTGATGAAACCGGACTTTACCGAATAGACGAGGCTTATCCAGTTCTTTTAGAAATCGGTCTCGAAGCTTTGTGCAAGACCGCCTTCGCTGGTTTCCTTGTAGAGTGAAGGAATGTCATGTCCCGTACGTTTGAGGACCTCTACTACCCTGTCGAATGAAACCCGATGCTTACCGTCTGAGAATGATGCATATAGGTTTGCATCCAATGCTCGCGTAGCGGCAAAAGCGTTTCTTTCAATGCAAGGAATCTGAACAAGACCGCAAACCGGATCGCATGTCATTCCAAGGTGATGTTCGAGAGCCATTTCCGCGGCATATTCTATCTGGGAAGGACTGCCCCCGAATAATTGGCATGCGGCAGCCGCTGCCATTGCACATGCCACGCCAACCTCACCCTGACAGCCAACGTCTGCTCCGGAAATAGATGCGTTGCGTTTAACGACATTACCGATGATTCCGGCTGTGGCCAATGCGTGCAGCATCTTGGTGTCGCTGAACTCATGACCTTTCTGCATGTGATACAGAACTCCCGGGACAACACCGCTGGCTCCGCAGGTAGGTGCCGTCACGATTTTTCCTCCAGATGCGTTTTCTTCACTGACTGCCAATGCATATGCATATACGAGACCTCTCGTTTGAAGTGATTTCTTGTAACCCGTCGCTTTCACGTAATATGTAGGGGCCTTACGTGCCAGATTAAGCGGGCCAGGAAGAACACCTTCATGCTCGATACCTCTTTCCACTGCGTCCTTCATGGCAGACCAGATTTCTATCAGATAATCCCAGATGGCCTCACCTTCACACATCTCAACATACTCCCAGTAGTTTCTTCCCTTCTCCTCGCACCAGTTCATGATGTCAGTAAGACGCTCCAGGTCATAGACATCGTTTTCGGTCTCGAATCTGTCGCCGCTGGCTTTACCCTCAGACAAGGCTCCCCCGCCGATGCTATATACAGTCCAGTCTCCCGTAACATTCTTGTTCTCATCCAAAGACTTGAAATTCATACCGTTAGGATGGAACGGGAGGAAAACTGACGGCTTCCAGACGAGTTCCACCGGTGCAACCTGTTTCAACTCATCTTTTATGGCAACGTCGGTCATATGTCCTTTGCCGGTAGCTGCAAGGCTTCCGTAAAGAGTGACCTGGAATGATTTTGCATCCCTGTGCTCACTTGAAAATATTTGCGCTGCTCTCATCGGACCCATTGTGTGGCTGCTGGACGGGCCTCGGCCTATTTTGAATAATTCTCTGAGAGATTTCATGTTCTAGTTATATTAATTTAGATTTACTGGTGAAGATTCCAACAATATAGCCTGTAAAGCCTTGATTTCCTCGTATTTAGGTGTATCATCCCTGAATGTCGGAACGATTTGGCGAACCTTGTCGTACATCGCCTTTGTGGCTGGGGCAAGTTTCTCTGCCACGCCCAGACAATCCACTGCCTGAACCAATGCCATGAGATGTATTGCCATTACCTGGCTGCAATTCTCTATCACCGTGCGGCAGAGAAGTGCGGAGTTGGTACCCATGCTCACAATATCCTGATTGTCATTGTTGTTGGGAATTGAATGGACATACATCGGATTAGACAACGTCTGGCTTTCTGCTGTCGTCGATGTGGCTGTGAACTGTGAAGCCTGAAGGCCATAATTCAGGCCGAGCACACCCATATTGACAAACGGCGGAAGTATTCCATTGATTCTGTCGTGGAAAAGGTAATTCATCTGACGTTCCGCGAGTATTGTCATCTTGGTCACGGCAATCTTCAGCTTGTCCATCTCGAAAGAGATATAGTCTCCATGGAAATTGCCGCCGTGAATGACATTCTGCGAATCAATATCGACAATCGGATTGTCATCGACGGAATTGACCTCGTCTTCGATAATCTGTCCGGCATTCATCAAGGTCTCATATACGGGACCGAGAATCTGCGGTACGCAGCGCAGGGAGTAATATGGCTGGACTTTCTGCTTGAATACCTGCTCCCCTGATTTATGGAAGAGTTCTGTCTTTCTGTTTCTCAGCAGTTTGCTGCCTTCTGACAGGGACCGCATGAGTTCCGCTATCTTAATCTGTCCAGGGTGATGTTTGAGTCCGTTAAGAATCTCTGACATGAAATCATCATAAGAGGATGCGATTTCATTCATCATCACAGAACACAATGTCTCCCATCCAAGCAGGCGTTCCGCCAGAATGTAGTTCACTGTGCCGATACCGGTCATCACTGCCGTGCCGTTTGTCACTGCAAGTCCCTCACGTATATGCATTTCCAGAGGCTTGAGACCATTTTCCGCCAATACTTCGCCTGCCGGGCGGATTATTCCGCCATATGACACCTCGCCTTCGCCTATCAATGTCAATGCTATGTGTGCGAGTTGCACCAGATCGCCGCTGGCTCCTACGCTGCCGTGGCGTGGGACAACCGGGAAGATTCCCCTGTTTATGAATTCCACAAGAAGGTCAATGAGGGAGACATGAACTCCTGAATGTCCTTCCAGGAATGTCATGAGACGGGACAACATAGCAGCCTTCACGCAGATATCCGGAAGTCTTTCTCCTGCACCTGTCGAATGGCTACGTATAATGTTGTACTGCAATTCCTTGAGGTGGTCATCTTCAATTCTCCACTGGGCCATAGGTCCGAACCCTGTATTGATGCCATATATGACTTTGTCTTTCGAGAACTCCTCAAGAAAATCATAACTGGCTATGACTTGGTTCCGAAACTTTTCCGAAACCTTGACAGTCTCACCTTCATATAGGATTTGTTCTATTTCGCGGAGTGTCAGCCGCTCATTGATTTCTAACATTGCGTTCTGTTTAATCACGCAAATTTACTCATAAATAGGCAAGAGGCAAAATATATGTCATCTCATATCGCAGCGACTACGATATCTGTCTGCTTTCATATAAAAAAAGCGGCCAGACTGATGTCTGACCGCAACTTGTATGTTATTTCAAGTAAAATTACTTAGAAATTACACGTGCCATCTCGAGGACTTTGTTAGAGTAACCCCACTCGTTGTCATACCAAGAGCAAACCTTTACGAATGTACCATCGAGCTGGATACCTGCCTTCTCATCGAAGATAGAGGTATGAGGATCGTTACGGAAGTCGGTAGAAACGACAGACTCGTTGGTGTATCCGAGGACACCCTTGAGCTCACCCTCTGAAGCCTCTTTCATAGCTGCGCAGATTTCCTCATATGTGCACTCTTTCTTGAGCTCTACAGTAAGGTCAACGAATGATACGTCTGATGTAGGAACACGGAGAGACATACCTGTAAGTTTGCCGTTCAACTGAGGAAGAACCTTACCTACAGCCTTTGCTGCACCTGTTGAAGAAGGGATGATGTTCTCGAGGATACCACGACCACCTCTCCAGTCCTTCTTAGAAGGGCCGTCAACTGTCTTCTGAGTAGCGGTAGCAGCGTGAACAGTAGTCATAAGACCACGAACAATACCGAATTTCTCATCGAGAACCTTAGAAATAGGTGCGAGACAGTTAGTTGTGCAAGATGCGTTAGAGATAATATCCTGACCAGCGTATGTGTTGTGGTTAACACCATATACGAACATTGGAGTTGCGTCCTTTGAAGGAGCTGACATGATGACTTTCTTAGCACCAGCCTCGATGTGCTTGCGAGCTTTCTCATCTGTAAGGAAGAGACCTGTTGACTCTACAACTACATCAGCGCCAACCTCATTCCATTTAAGGTTTGCAGGATCCATCTCAGCGGTGAGACGAATTTTCTTGCCGTTTACAACAAGTGTGTTGCCCTCTACAGAAACCTCACCTTTGAATGCTCCGTGAACTGAGTCAAATTTGAGCATGTAAGCAAGATACTCTGGATCGAGAAGATCGTTGATACCTACAACTTCGATGTCATTTGCGAAGTTTTCTACAGCAGCACGGAATACCATACGACCGATACGGCCAAATCCGTTAATACCAAGTTTTACCATTGTTAACAAATTTTATTTAAGTTAAACTTATTTCGTTTTCTACTTCTCTCTACAAAAACGGTGCAAAAATAAGCCAAAAATTTTAATATTTACCTATCTTTGTGAAGAAATTTGAATGCAGCAACAAACTATATCGTTTAATATGAATATATTGATTACCAATGATGACGGATATTCTGCCAAGGGCATACATGTCTTGGCAGAAATAATGTGTCAATTTGGCAATGTCACTGTCATTGCCCCTAAAAAACACCAGTCAGGAATGGGCATGGCAGTTTCCCTGGGCCTGAAACAAATCGCATATAAGGACCTCCCTGAAGAAAAACCCGGGACTTGGGCTTATCTTGATGCCACGCCTGCAAGTTGTGTGAAATATGGTTTGAATGTACCGTTTCTGGAGAAGTTTCCCGATGTGGTCGTCAGCGGTATCAACCATGGTTCCAATGCTGCCTCTGCTGCATGTTATTCCGGCACTCTCGGAGCTGCAGAAGAAGCAGCATTGAACGGAATACCTGCCATCGGTGTTTCACTTGACACCATCAATCCCGAAGCGGACTTTTCTGCTGTCCGCAAGTTTTTCCCTGATATTTTCAGGAAACTTATGGAGAACATGACTTCTGATCCTGGTATTTTCTATAATGTGAACTTCCCGAATATTCCTGCGGAACAGATAAAAGGTATCCGTGTCGGACATCAGGGTATGGGAAGGTGGATTCGAGAATTCCGTGAATGGGATCCTTCCATATATAAGAGGTATGGCATTACGCCGGAAGACCTTGGACAGAGTTCATCTCCAAAACTTGAATCCGGAGAGAAACTCTACATGATGGTAGGCGATTTTCTCGACGATGACCGGAATGACAGTCGTGCGGACCACTGGATCATGAATGATGGTTACATATCGATAGTACCTGACAATCTTGATTCGACTGATTATGAGGAGGTCGAACGACTTGGGAAGACCGGCTTTGACATTGACTTTTAAAACTGTGGTCTCGCGGGTGTGAAGACTGTATAATATTGACAAGTAATGAAATACTATATCATTGCAGGTGAAGCTTCCGGCGATTTGCACGGATCGAATCTGATGAAAGGGCTTTATCTGGAGGACCCTGAGGCGGATGTACGTTTTTGGGGCGGAGAGTTGATGGACGGTGTGTATAAGGAACACCAGACGGGCACCGGGCTTGTGCAGGATTATAAAGACGGGGCGATCATAGGTTTCGTGCAGGTCCTCATGAAGGCGCGTACCTATCTGGGGCGTTTCAAGCGTTGTTTTGAGGACATTTCCGTATGGAATCCGGATGTGGTCATACTAATAGACTATCCCGGATTCAATTTCAGGGTGGCTGAATGGGCACATAAGAAAGGTTTCCGCGTATATTATTACATTGCGCCGAAGGTTTGGGCCTCCCGTGAGGGGCGAATCAAGAAACTGAAGGCCTATGTGGACAAGCTTTTCATCGTTTTCCCTTTCGAAATACCTTATTTTACAAAAAAAGGCGTTGACTTCATATATAAGGGAAATCCTCTCATTGATGCCATTGACAATTCCCCTTTGCTGAAGGAGACTCGCAAAGAGTTTCTCGAGCGCAACAAATTGGAGGACAGGCCTATAATCGCGCTCATGGCAGGTTCGAGGTCGGGCGAGATTTCGTCAATGATGCCTGTCTTCATGGAGTTTGCAGACAAGATGAGCGCACTCCCCCGATACAAGGATTATCAATTTGTCGTTGCTGCGGCTCCGTCCAGGTCAATGTCAGATTACCGTTCTTATATCGGCGGCAGAGAGTCTTATGTCAAGGTCGTTTTCGGGCAGAGCTATGCCGTCCTTCGTCACGCGGAGGCAGCCGTCGTCAATTCCGGAACGGCATCTCTCGAGACTGCATTGATAGGTACACCTCAGGTCGTCGCCTATAAGAGTGCCGAAATTAACTTTTTGATAGCTAAACAGATAATAAAGATTAAATATATCAGCTTAGGAAATCTGATACTGAACAGAACCTGTTTCAGGGAACTCCTCCAGTTCTATTTCACACCTGAGAATGTACTCGAGGAAGTGATCAGAATGATAGAAGATACCGAGTATCGTGAGACAATGCTGGCTGGATACATGGAAATCCGCGATGCTCTGGGAGGAAGAGGAGCTTCGGCTGCCGTTGCCAAGGCAATGATAGAGGACATGCGTTAATACATGGTAATATAATTCAATATGCAAAAACTAGACTTTCATCCTAAATCCCTTACCTGTCTTAAAGGGTACAACAAGACGACTTTCATGTCTGACCTGATGGCAGGTGTGATTGTAGGAATTGTAGCACTACCACTAGCTATCGCTTTTGCCATTGCGTCAGGCGTTTCTCCTGAAAAAGGCATCATTACGGCAGTTATTGCCGGATTCATTGTTTCAGCACTTGGCGGAAGCAAAGTACAGATAGGAGGGCCTACGGGCGCATTCATTGTCATTGTCTATGGTGTCATCCAGCAGTATGGCATCAGCGGATTGACAGTAGCGACAATCATCGCCGGAGTTCTTCTGGTTCTGTTGGGTGTATTCAAGTTGGGAACTGTCATCAAGTTCATTCCATATCCTGTAGTCGTGGGCTTTACAAGCGGTATCGCCGTGACTATCTTCACTACTCAGATGACGGATGTCTTCGGTCTTTCATTTGGCGGAGAAACCGTTCCGGGTGACTTCATCGGCAAATGGATGCTGTATTTCAAGCACTTCAATACTGTCAACTGGTGGAATTTAATCGTGAGTGTGACCAGTGTCATAATCATCGCCGTGACGCCTAAGATTTCGAAGAAAATTCCAGGTTCATTGGTGGCTATCATACTGGTAACCATAGGCGTATTGTGCTTGAAGAGTTTCTTCGGCATTGACAGTATCGATACTATCGGCGACCGTTTTTCCATCAATTCGCAGCTTCCGAAGGCTGAAATGCCCGCGCTCAACTGGGAGGCCATCAAGAATCTGTTCCCGGTTGCGGTTACGATTGCTGCGCTCGGTGCCATCGAGTCGTTGCTTTCTGCGACAGTTGCAGATGGTATGATCAGTGACCACCACAATTCGAATACAGAGTTGATTGCACTTGGTGTGGCGAATATGGTGACTCCTATTTTCGGAGGTATTCCTGCAACAGGAGCAATCGCAAGGACGATGACGAACATTAACAATGGAGGACGGACTCCGGTTGCGGGTATGATTCATGCTGTTGTCCTTCTGCTTATTCTGCTGTTCCTCATGCCGTTGGCAAGGTTTATCCCTATGGCCTGCCTGGCCGGTGTCCTGGTTGTTGTTTCGTATAACATGAGCGGATGGAGATCTTTTACTGCCCTTCTGAAGAATCCGAAGTCGGATGTCATAGTGCTTCTTATAACTTTCTTCCTGACAGTGATTTTCGACCTTACAGTCGCTATTGCGGTAGGCCTGCTCCTTGCTTGCCTTCTGTTCATCAAACGAATCATGGAGACAACCGAAATCACTGCGATCAAAGAGGAAATTCATGTGGAGGATGAGGCCGGTATCATGCATGACGAGAGCATCACTATCCCTGCAGGCGTGGAAGTATATGAGATCAATGGTCCATATTTCTTCGGTGTCGCAACACAGTTTGAGGAACTCATGTCCGATTTCAGGGACAAGTCCAAGGTCAGGGTAATCAGAATGCGTAAGGTGCCGTTCATCGATTCCACAGGTATCCATAACTTGTCCAATTTCTGTGAGATGAGTTTCAAGAACAAGATTGTTGTGGTTCTTTCAGGTGTCAATCCGCAGGTGCACAGCGCACTTCAGAAGGCCGGCTTCTATGATCTGGTGGGAGAAAAGAACATCTGTCCTAACATCAACGTCGCGCTTTCCAGAGCGGAAGAAATCATGAAAGGTGAATAATAACCAACTTACACATAATTAATTACACTATCTAGGGTGAATATGGAAACTAAAGAAACATTCACTTCTGAAGATGTTCTGGAGGTGGCATCGGAAGCAGGTCATATCCTGCTTGAAAACGGTGCCGAGATTTCACGTGTCGAGGATACGATGGAACGTATTTCGTCCCATTATGGGGTCCACACGGGTCATTTCTTTGTCCTGAGCAATGGCATTTTCACTACAAGTTCCTCGAACAAATATGCCAATGTGGAGTTTATACCTATACGTGGCATACAGCTTTCCAAAGTCGTGGAAGTCAACCGTCTGAGCTACAGGATAGCAGCAGATAAAGTATCATTGACCCAAGCCCGTGCTGAACTTGATGCAATCCGGGACGAGCCGATGAAACCGGCTTGGGAGCAGATTGTAGGCTCAGCCTTCGGTGCTGCAGGATTCTGTGCCGTGTTCGGCGGAGGATTTATGGATTGTGCCGCCGCATTTGTGGTAGGCACTCTCCTGTATCTTTTCCTGTTGTTTATCAGTTCCAGATACCTTTCGAAGATTGTCGGAGGAATATGCAATTCTTTGGTGGCCACACTTTTATGCCTGGCCTCATATAGACTTGGATTCGGAAGCAGTCTGAGCAATATCATCATCGGAGCGATAATGCCGCTCATCCCTGGAGTACCTTTCGTGAATGGTGTGCGTGATTTGGCTGACTCGGATTACATTGCCGGAACAACCCGACTGACGGATGCTATGCTGGGATTCTTCTGTATCGCGCTCGGAGTCGGTACCAGTTTCGTGCTCGATGGTAGCATATTCCAGGGAATGATTGAACTTAAGGGGGTTACTGTCAATGCCGAAACGGCCGGACTCGGCTGGCAGACATTGGCAGCATTCATAGGCACTTTTGCTTTCGCGATTCTCTTCGGTGTCCCGAGACAGCAATATGCGACTTGCGGAATTATCGGCGCCATCGGTTGGGCTGCATTCCTTATTATGACCAGAGCCGGAATTGCCGGCACGATGGTATCCATCACTTTCTCCACGGTACTTATCTGCCTCATGTCCAGGATGGTAGCCGTTTGGGACAAGTGTCCGAGCACCGTCTATCTTCTCTGTGGGATTTTCCCTCTGGTACCAGGTGCCGGAATATTCTGGTTTACGTACTATCTTGTTGCCGAGAAGTTCAGATTGTCAATGACAACTGGTTTCAATGCAGGAATGGCTGCTATTGCAATCGTTCTCGGAATAATCCTGGCGATGGAATTTCCTCAGAGATGGTTCTCAAAACTGAGGCGCAAATCCAAGTGATGACAATGATATATGATTTCGGGCGGCCAGCATTGACATTTGCGGGCCGCCCGATTCGATTATTGTCGGGGAACTACTTTGTTCCGAAGATTCTGTCACCTGCATCACCGAGTCCAGGAACTATGTATGCGTCCTTGTTCAGGTGATCATCTACTGATGCGACATAAATGTCAACGTCAGGATGTTCCTTCTGCACTCTTGCTACTCCTTCTGGGGCTGCAACGAGGCACATAAGGCGGATGTTTGTGCATCCGCGCTCCTTCAGCATTGCCAATGCATCGCATGAACTTCCGCCTGTAGCGAGCATCGGGTCAGTTACGATGACGAGTCTCTGGTTTATATCCTCAGGGAGTTTGCAGTAATAAACTACAGGATTGTGGGTCTTCTCGTCGCGGTAAAGACCTATATGGCCGACCTTTGCAACAGGCACCAATGTCTGAAGTCCTTCTACCATTCCGAGGCCTGCGCGGAGAATAGGAACAATTGCCATTTTTCTGCCTGATACTTTCTTTGCGGTCATCTTGCAGATAGGGGTCTCTATCTCAATGTCATCAAGCGGAATATCTCTTGTGATTTCATATCCCATAAGGAGAGAAATCTCCCTAAGTAGTACTCGGAAATCTTTTGAACCGGTCTCCTTTTTCCTCATGATTGTCAGCTTGTGCTGAATCATAGGGTGGTCAATTACGTGCACTGTACTCATGTTGTTTCAAAATTTTTCCTAAAGTTACCATATTTTTTCTATTTTTGTGCTGCAAAAAAGATATTTTGGAAACTGGCAATAACCGAATCGCACAATGGCAAGAGTTTTCTGCAAAAATACCGGCACTTTCAAGGAATTCCAGGAAGGTACCATGCTTCTCGATATAATCGGGGAATTCAATTTCGAACGTCCTTATGAAATCATAGCGGCAAAGGTCAACAATGTCGCACAGGGACTCAAGTTCAGGCTTTATAACAATAGGGATATAGAATTTCTCGACTACCGCACATATATAGGAAGAAATGTCTATTGCAGATCCCTGTGCTTTCTTTTGTACAAGGCTGCATTAGATATTTTCCCAAATTGCAAGGTAGTCATGCGCAGGCCTATATCCAAAGGCTTCTTCTGCAGCATTGACAAGGGCGACGGTTCCGGTCTGGAGGCAACTGACATTGACCTCATCAAGAAGAGGATGTCGGAAATTGTGGCGGAGGCTATGCCTTTCCATAGACATGAAGTTCCTATTGCTGAGGCGATTGATGTTTTCAGGCAGCTTGGACACATGGATAAGGTGAAACTGCTGGAGACTTGCGGCGAAGTTTATATAAGTTATTATACTTTGGGCGGGACAGCTGACTATTATTACGATGTCCTGGTTCCTGATGCCGGTTATCTTAAAGTTTGGGACTTGACCCCATACCGTGGAGGTGCACTGCTCAGGGTCCCTGACCGTCACAAGCCTGAGGCATTGGCACCTTTCTTCGAGCAGCCCAAGACTTTCGATGTCTTCTCCGAAAGCATCAAATGGAACAATATCATGGGTTTGGACAATGTCGGAGACGTAAACCAGGCGTGTCTCAAGGGCAAGGCAACCGATCTGATCGAGGTCGCAGAGGCTCTTCAAGAGAAGAAAATAGTCCAGATTGCCGAGGAAATCGACAGAAGATATCATTCTGAACAGAAAGTCAGGATTGTTCTCATTACAGGCCCTACGAGCAGTGGAAAGAGCACATTCTGCAGACGTCTTAGCGTACAGCTCAAGGCTTGTGGACTCAAGCCGATATCATTCTCTACAGACGACTATTTCGTTAACCGTCTTGACACTCCGAAGCTTCCTGACGGGTCATACGATTTCGACAATTTCGATACTGTAGATCATGTAGCCCTTCAGAAAGATGTGTTGAAACTCATTTCCGGAGAGACTGTAGAAGTCCCTGAGTATAACTTCGTTACGGGTATCAGAGAATATAACGGAAAGCGTCTTGCCCTCGAAGACGGGTCTGTACTTCTGATCGAAGGCCTCCATGCCCTGAATCCTGGACTACTGGACAATATTCCTGATTCGGCCAAATTCCGCATATTCATCAATACTATTACAAGTATTTCTCTGGATGACCACAACTGTATCCCGACCAGTGACAACAGGCTCCTCAGGCGTATCGTGCGTGATTTCAATAAAGGTGCGTTTACTGCTCAGGAAACCATTTCCAACTGGCCGAATGTCAGAAGGGCTGAAGTCAAATGGATTTACCCATATCAGGAAGATGCCGATGTCCTGTTCAATTCAGCTTATCTCGTAGAGTTTGCAGTGCTCCGCAGCCATGCCGAGAGAATTCTCGCCACAGTCCCGAAGAATTGTCCGGAATACAGTGAAGCTCACAGGCTTATGAAGTTTCTTCACTACTTCGTATATGTTTCTGACAAGCAGATACCTCCGACATCACTCATGAGATACTTCATAGGAGGCTAGCCGAGCAGATAGCGTCAGATATGAGTCTGTGTCCTTCTTCGTTAGGATGCATCCCGTCATCACAGAAAAGATCCGGGCAGTTCTTTCTGGCGAGGAAACATGTGGTAATATCAATGATCCTGACACCTTGACCCGCTGCAATCTTGTAGAGTTCAAGGTTGTACATTTCATGCCAGTTGCCGATATTGTAGATGCATCCTCCCAGCCATTTGAGAACGTTGTCGCGCTTTTCCGTGGTAAATCCGGAACAAACGTAGGAAAAGAATTTTGATGAGTCGATCGGTGGCAAGGATAGGATAATCGGGGTGCAACCGGTTTCACGTACCTTGTCAATGAGACTCTTGTATGCTTCGGAGAACTGCTTTGGAGTAGTCTGCGGGACATGTTCTATCTCAGGATTCTCAGCGATGCTGTTCCAATCGAAGTTGCAGTCGTTTCCGCCGAACTCAAGGAGAGCGGCGTTCGAGCCCTCAATCTGCTTCAGATGTCTGGAAACATCTTTCACACCTTTGACAACCGTGTTGCCGAACTTTCCGTAATTGTCAAGTTCAATGCCTAGTTTTGCTGCACATAATGTAGCAAAGCCAGACTTGGAAATCTCATATCTGCAGCGTCCCTGTTCTTCTTTATTTTTGCCGGTCACTATCCCTTTCATGACTGAGTCACCGAATGAAATAATCTTCTTCATAACGTCAAAACATCTAAAAATATGCATTTTTCTTTGATAACATTTTTGTTATCCCGAATCAGTCCTCCTCTTGCTTGGAAGGACAATGCAAAAGTAGTTTAAGCGCAAAACGTGGAGAAATAAAGGTGAGCGGTGATGGCAAATTGTGACGAAACGGAGGTTTTGGTGACTAGAAGTCGTATAAAGTGACGAAATTATGCTATTTTTGCATTCGTCACAACAAAAGTCATGAAAGATATCAGAGAAATTTTCAGCCGTTTCTGGCCGCAGATTATACATATTGTTGCCATTCCGCTGTTCTTCACGGCATTCATGGTGATTTATACCCCATTTGACGCAGACACTTATCTGGGAGAACCGAAACCGGGTTTCGGATTCCATGTAACCATGCTTATGTGCATAATCGCAGCATGTCTTGGACTGTCGCGAAGCATCATGCACATATTCAGAAGGAAACTTAATGTAGTCAGTTATGTGGCTTGGTGTTTTCTGGACATGTTGGTTTCCGCGCTCTTCATGGGACTATATATCTGGCTGATAAAGAAGATGCTTCTTCCCTATTTCAGTGTCGTCATGTGGTCATTCGTGACAGTAACATTGATATCAGTATATCCTTATGTAATCATAGCCTTGGGGCTTCTTCTCAGATTGAGAAGAAAGCAGATTGCTGCGGCGCATGAAGATCCGGATGACAGAATCCGCTTCTACGATTCCAGAAAAGTTCTTAAACTCGTCGTGAAGGCATCTTCCATCTATTATATAAGCGCAGATGAGAATTATATAAATATAAATTATCAGGAAGAAGGGGGCAAAACAATAAAATACGTGCTAAGAGCCTCCATGAAAAGCATTGAGGAACTCTGCGCACGTAATTCTCTTATCAGATGCCACAGGTCTTATTTTGTAAACCCTGCACATGTCAAGGTGCTGAGAAAGAATCCTGACGGACTTGTATTTGCCGATATTGATTGTCCGGAGGCAGTCAGTATCCCTGTCACCAAAAAGTATTACGACAACCTTACCGGAATGCTCTAGGCTATTTCATTCTGGCATTGATTCTTTTCCTCAGTCCGGATGAAAGTGAAACAGGATAATCTTCGTCAGAACGGTCTAGCCATTTGAGCGCCAATTCGTTGTCTCCCAACATGTAGCATGCGGTTGCGATATTGAACTCCGCACAGGATCTCTTAAGTGTATTGTTTGTCTCGAGAAGTTTCATCCACTCTTCGATAGCTTCTTTCCACTTGTAACTGTAAGCTGCCTGTGATGCGGCATCCCACCCGTCAGATTCGAAGTATATAAAGGTATATTGTTCAGCCTTCCACTCAGGCATGAAAATTCGGGAGGACATCTCCCCTATCTTCTGCCCCTGCATTGACAAAGCACCCCACGCCTTTTCTTTAGGGTCAGTATACGCGTCCGTAGAAACAGCCGCATTAAGTGTTCTGGAGCCATTCCATGTATAGACGGTATCGACCTTGCCCATTGAATCATAGGCATATAGATTCATTTTCATAGGGACTTTCACTACATAGGACAGAGAAGTATCTGTCGGTGCTATGCTGTTCTGTTCCACCACAGCCTCACCGAAATGAGGCCTCTCAAACAAGAAAATGACATCTTCACCCGTGCTCATTACGAGACGTGAAAGGGAATCTACAGAAGCGTAATTGCCGTTTCCCGTCTTTTCAATACGATATAGCGGTACGGATGTTTCGCCTCCGAAATACTCCTTTTCCAAGGATGCAGCAAAACTGTCCGCCATGTTTCTGCTGAAAACGGAATCTTTTCCTGCTCCATCTTCCAGATAAACGACCGCAACAGATTTTCCTGTCAGGTCAATGCCGGACTTCGACGGATATCTCATCTCGATGTTCATGCTGAATGCCTGCGGATCGCATGAGGTCAGAACGCATGTCGCAGTTGCAGCGATGCATGCCAATGAAAAAATCGTTTTCATACCAATATAACTTTTACTCTCTACTATTACTCAAGTTTCGCAAGTTGTCAAACTTGCTGAACGTTAGTGCGAATTTGAAGGAACTCAGCAATTTGCAGAAACAAAGTCAGCAACGAGATCATACTCATCAGCCTGCGCTATCCTGACATTGATGAAACTTCCGACCATTTCTTCAGGTGTACGCCCCATCTTTTCATCATAGCGGACGAGAATCTCGCCATCGACTTCCGGGCTCTCGAATTCACTTCTGCATACGAAAATACCATCGCGATAATCATCAATGATAACCTTCGTCTCAGTTCCGACACGGCTCTGATTGAAAGCAAATGATATACCACTTTGAAGTTCCATCAGCTTTTTGAGCCTGTTCTGCTTGGTTTTCGGCATAACGGAGTCTTTGAAATTCTCGGCATCGAATGTTCCTTCCTCTTCGGAATAAGCAAATGCGCCAAGTCTCTCGAATCTTGCATCCTCTACAAACTTCATAAGTTCATTGAACTCCTTCACGCCTTCTCCAGGATGTCCCACAATCATGGTAGTTCTAAGCACAATTCCAGGGACCTTTTCACGCATCTTCTTTATGAGTGCACGGGTCCATGCTCCGTCCACGTGCCTATGCATCATGTCCAGCACCTTGTCAGCAACATGTTGGAGAGGAATATCCATGTATCTGCACACCTTCGGATTGTTGGCCATCTGGTCAAGAACATCTTCAGGAAAATCAGCAGGATATGAATAATGAATCCTTATCCATTCTATTCCAGGTACTTCCGAAAGCTTTTGAAGCAGTTCACCCAGTGCCCTTTTGCGATATAGGTCAAGGCCGTAGTAAGTTGTATCCTGGGCTATGAGTACAAGTTCCTTAACACCGGTTGCGGCAAGACTGGCTGCCTCAGCCACGAGATCCTCCATCGGAACAGATCTGTGTGCACCTCTGATGAACGGAATTGCACAGTAGGAACACCTTCTGTCGCATCCCTCGGAAATCTTCAGATACGCATAAGGGAATTTCTTTCCGGAAATCAGTCTCTCATTCCTCCTGTCATGCTTCATCTGACAGCCGAGAGCCTTGACAACAGGTTCAATGTCACGTGCACCATACCATCCGTCAACTTCCGGGATGAGCTCAGGCATCTCGGCGATGTATCTCTGAGAAAGACAGCCGAATACAAGGATTTTGCCTATTTTGCCCACCTTCTTGCGCTCTACAGCTTCGAGGATTGCCTGTATGGACTCCTCCTTGGCATCACCGATGAATCCGCAAGTATTGAGGAGCAGAATATCCACATTCCGCTCCTCTCTTTCAGGTACTATTTCATAATCGTCCCTGACCTGTGCAAGAAGGTGTTCAGTGTCCACCTGATTCTTGGAACAGCCCAGAGTGACGACCTGTAAGGATTTCTTACTCATTGACTTTTTCCTCAGAGTTGTTTTCTGCTTCTGCAGCATTCTCCTCTTCGAAATCGAATGAAGCATAATGCTTGATCTCATTGTACCAGTCCACAACTTTCTTCATATGCGATACATAGAATCTGTCAGCATCGTAATCAGGAATTGCCTTCTCGAAAAGGGACTTGAGTTCTTCTGAGCTTGCCTTCGATGTAGGAGCGTCAGCTTCACCGAGAACGGCGTTCAGTTTAAGGAAAACCTCTTTAAGTTTAAGTTCACCTTCATTGGTATAAATGGAGATATCAGCAAGTGTAGTGATTCTGCTCTTCATATCGAACACAGTTCTGCGTTTGTCAGAAAGAGCCTCTACAATCGCTCCGCTACGTGCCTGTGCAACATAGTAAAAAAGACCATGCTGGCCTGACACTGAAAGAATTCTTGTCAAATCTGTTTTCATAATATAAATAATTATTTATTTCAATATCCGGTTCGCCGCAGCTTCAAGCATAAGTGTCGTCTGTGCTTCAAGTTTGTCGAGACCGTCGTCATTTTCAATTATAAAGTTGGCCTTTTGTAAGTCAACTTTCTGATTCTGAATACGTTTGCGTACAGATATCTCGTCCGATCCGTCCCTGTTGCAAGCCCGTCTGATTCTGAGATCTTCAGGTGCATTGACAATCACAACAAAGTCATAACTGCCATTGAACAGAGGCTTTTCCAAAGCAATCGCAGATTCCATGCAGACAATCCGGCTCTCCTGTTTCTCCTTCCAGTCTTCGAAGTCTCTCAGAACCGCAGGGTGGACAATTTCTTCGACTTTGTCCAGGACTTGCCTGTCTGAGAAAATCAATGCAGCCAAAGCCTTCCTATCGAAATGCCCGTCTGCAGTATGCAACTTCTGTCCCAAAGCCTCCTCCAGCCGCATTCCAAGTTCACCTTCGTACAGGGCTTTTGTTCTGCTGTCCGTATCATATACAGGTATTCCAAGCGCGCGGAGAATCCCTGAAACCACAGACTTTCCGCTTCCGATACCGCCTGTAATCAAAATTGTCAATGCCATCATTTGCTGCTTTCTATACAATCGAAGATCTCAGGCCTTATGGTCCATGAAATCACTCCCTCCGGAACAGACTCCAGTGTCGGAATGCATTGACCTTTGAGCGATGTCACAAATTCATTGTAGTCGATACAGATCCGTGCCTCTTCTGCCGGATTTGAGGTAACAGGAAACACACATCTGAAAATGACGTCAGCTGTAGTCGGATACACTATCAGAGTCCGTCCTTTAGGCACATTTGCGGTATATATAGGCATTTTTGCATCTATTTCCACGTACCTGGTGACATCCAGACTGTATCTCACCTTCTCCGCAGAGAATCTGACGCCTTTGATGTCATCCAATTTGACTTCACCGTGGGTCTGAGAACTCAAGTCGGAAAGTGAAATGGATCCGGTAAAGACTCTGTCAATGCCGGAGAGGTGGAAAGGCTCCCCGTATATGGTAACTGAGTCAGGTGAAACTTTCAAAGGAGCAACATTGATGTACTGCGGTCTGAAAGACATCGAGTAAACCGGCTGCACAGGCACCCTCTTGTGATTTTCGAAAGGGAATCTGAATACTATTGTGTCAGAAATAAAAGACTCGAGTTTTGCTCCGGCACCTAAAATCTGTGTCGCATACCTGTTCAGGCCATCAGATGTGACATAGTACAATTCGTCGCTTTTCTTATGCATATCTGAAGGCGCGAATGCAACAGGGACAGGAGATTTCTTCTCGCCTCTCTTCAGTTGGATAAGATTGAATCCTCTGGCTCTGCATCTGGCGAGCACAACGGCCGAATTGGACGATTTGTAGGCATGCCCGTCAATGTCGCATCTGGCACTTATCGGGATTCTTACTGTTTCAGAATAATTCAGGCTCAAGTTGTGGATCAGCCATATACTGAAAGCAAGCAAGAGAGATACAATGAAAATCTTTGCGTCTCTCCCGCTTATGTTCAGTTTTTCTGATATTTTTCCGAACAGGTCGCGCATACTCATAAGTCCGGAATGAAAATATTACTGCTGTGTCTCAGTGAAATCCTTGACAAGAGAGTTCTTGTCAACCTTCAGCTTGGTGTCACCGTCAACCTTGATGATCACCTGTCTTTCCTTGATTTCATCTACAACACCATAGATGCCTCCGATTGTGACAACCTTATCACCTCTCTTGAGCGAGTTGCGGAACTTCTCAAGTTCTTTCTGCTGCTTGCGCTGCGGACGGATCATGAAGAACCACATGACTACGAAGATGAGGATAAGCATTACCCACATTGACCAACTGCTGTTTGCAGGTGCGGCCGCCTGGAGTGGCATTACAAGAAAATTCATTTTAATTCAATGTTAAAGCGCCGTTTGTCCAAGTTCCGGCTAATAATTCGTTATATATAATGTGGCGCTTGGACACCACAAACTTGTACTATAATGCAGATTCTATGCCTGAACCTGTTTTGCAGAATCCAGAAGTCCTGCACCTGACTTCATGATCTTCCCTTCTGACGCCAACTGATTGATAAGTTTGTCGAGAAGGCCGTTCACAAACGAACTGCTTTTAGGCTGGCTGTAGAACTTGGAAATTTCCACGTACTCGTTCATCGTGACCTTGAGAGGAATCTCAGGGAATGTCTCGGCTTCGGCAAGTCCAAGGATAACCAGGGCAATGTCGATCGAGTTCAAGCGGTCTGCCTCCCATCCTTTGACAGAGGATGTCACGAGATTATAATAGTCCTCGTATCCGGTAAATGCGTTTCTCAGAAGTTTGGTGACAAATGCCTTGTCTGACTGGACATCTGCAGCAGGATTCTTTTTTCTCAACATGTCGCTCTGATAGAGCTCAGGAAGATGCCACTGCTGGCCTGAAGCAAGTTCTTCCATTGTCCTGCAGCAGTAGGTCAGCGCATACTCGAGATCATCTATCCAATATACATTCAGGTCCTCGAGAATAGGGCGCAGAAGCGGATTGTCTGAGAACTCCCTTTCGAAAATCTTTATGAAAAGCTTGCAGTCCGCCTTAAGTGACCTGTCCTCAGATTCCATATAGTTCTTGTACCAGGACTTCTCTTTAATCGAGTCAAGCACAGAGTTTATAAGTACGTCATACTGTGACCACGAGAAGCCCTTTCTGCTTGTAATCTTATGGAAATCAGGGTCATTTGCAAGGATATGTGCCACCTTGTTGTCAACGAACTTGGTATTCGGATTCAAATCCTCCTCTGTAGGATTAAACTTAGTCTTCGCCAAATTGATTCTGGCTCTGGCTGTCTCTGTCAGCGGAGATATAATAGAAAGCATGAACAGGTACAGGTCCCTAGTCGCTTCACATGACTCATCCAATTTTTCCAGGGCCTCTGCAAGTGACATGTTGCCTGTAACGGCATAACCATAGAGCACTTTGAAGGCTTTAATCCTCAAAATTCTTCTACCTAACATATATTTTTCTCAATTTTTTTTCAAAGATACTATCATTTTTCAGAAATATACTTAAATTTGGTAAATAATTAAACAGAAACAAGGGAGATATGTACAACGATGATTTTGAGGGAGGCTACTCCCGCGAACGTTCCGGTGAAGAAATCTATTCCAAACCGGTAAGGGCAGGTAAGAGGACTTATTTCTTTGATGTAAAATCCACCAAAGGAAACAATGACTTCTATCTGACTATTACTGAGAGTAAACGTAAAACTGAGCAGGACGGCAGATTCACCTACGACAAACATAAGATTTTCCTTTACAAGGAAGATTTCGAGAAGTTTGCCGAAGGACTTGAGGATGCAGTTGAATATATCAAGTCCAGACTTGGCGATAATTTCAATGCCGAGCAGACAAGACCATCTGCTGAGCAGAATGAGAATCAGTCCGAATCAGACGTATTCTAATCAGCGTTTTTGTCAGTATTTCTTAGAATTATGAGGAAGGTTGAAGAGATTCAGTCTCCCTCGTATTTTTTGTGCAAGCAGCTTGCAATTTTTAACCTTATCTCCGAAAACATTTCAAAAAGACGATAAAAATCGTTACATTTGAACCCTTAATACTTATATGTGATATGAGTTCAATATTACTTAAAAATATAAATTGTAACGGAATCCTCTCTGATATCTGCATTGAAGGTACCAGAATCAAGAAAATTGTTCCCGTCGGGGGATGTTCTGGAGGACATATCGAGATTGCTTCCGGGGTGGAAGTCATGGATTGCGAAGGAAAGACGGCGATGCCGGCTTTCATAAATATGCATACTCATGCGGCGATGTCATTGATGCGAGGTATCGAAGAGGACGTCCAGCTTCATGAGTGGTTGGACAAGATCTGGAAGACTGAAGCCAGAATCGATGAAGAATTCGTTTATTGGGGGACTAAAGTTGCATGCCTGGAAATGATAAAGACCGGTACTGTCACTTTCAATGATCAATACTGGTATTCATTGACAGCCAGAAAGGCAGCCGTAGAGATGGGGTTGAGACCTGTCGTCTCATACGTTGCGCTCGACCACAATGACCATGAAGAGACAGAGCGCCAGAAGGAGCAGATGCAGGAAGTCTATGAGAAATCGCTTGCGATGAAGGATAACGGAATATTCGAGACTGCTATCCATGCAATCTACTCCACAAGCGAAGAACTGATGCTTTGGGTAACGGAATTCGCCAGAAATCATGGCCTGAAAATTCACATCCACATCAGTGAGACTGAAAAGGAGGTTGCTGACTGCAAGGAACTTCACGGAGGCCTCTCCCCTGTCGAATATCTGGACAGACTCGGAATCCTTGGACCTGACGTGCTTGCTGCCCACACACTTTGGCTGAGCGACAATGACATTGACATTCTCGGAAAACATCAGGTGAATTGCGTGCACAACATAAATTCCAATGCGAAGCTTGCATCCGGGTATAAGTTCAGATACAATGAGTTACGTGACGCCGGAGCCAATGTCTGCATAGGTACTGACGGATGTGCGTCGTCGAACAATCTGGACATGCTGGAGGCTCTCAAGACATCCGCATTGTTCCAGAAGGCATGGCGACAGGATACCAAAGCACTTCCTCTGGACGAACTCATCAAACTTGCAACAGTAAATGGTGCAAAGGCTTTGGGACTTGAAACCGGCAAAATTGAAGAAGGAATGCTGGCGGATATTCTCATAGTGGACACAGAAAACTCATTCTTTGTGTCACCGGCTCCATTCCTTTCGAATTTCATATATTCAGCACACAGTGACTGCATACAGTATATGATTTCAAGTGGACGTTTCGTCATGAGGAACCGCAGGGTCAAGGATGAGGCGCAGATTATTTCCTCGGCTCAGGACCAACTGGTGAAAATCATGTAAAATCAGGTGCATGACACCTTCTACATATTTATTATTAAATAAAACATACAAGACATGGATACAAGAGCAGAAAAGATTTATAAGGCTGCAGAATACGTCAAAGAGCAGCTTGGAGGAAGAGTACCTCATGCAGGTATTGTATTGGGAAGCGGACTTGGAAAGCTTGCCGACAAGATAGAGAATCCTATTGTTGTTCCCTATAAAAATATCCCTGGTTTCCCGGTATCGACCGCAATAGGACACAAAGGCAATTTCATTGCCGGTATGCTTGGCGGCAAATTCGTGATTGCGATGCAGGGCAGAATACACTACTATGAGGGTTATACCATGGATCTCGTAACCCTGCCTATCAGGGTTATGAAAATATTGGGAATCAGCTACTTGTTCGTTTCCAACGCAGCTGGCGGAATCAATTTCGACTACCGTGTAGGTGATCTCATGATTATCAGAGACCACATCAATCTCCTGCCGAATCCGCTTATCGGACCAAACCTCGACGACTTCGGACCAAGGTTCCCGGATATGACACATCCTTATGACAAGAAACTCATTGCCAAGGCTGAAGAAATTGCAGCAGATGCAGGCATTCCTCTCAGAAAGGGTGTTTATATCGCAGGCACAGGCCCATCCTACGAAACACCGTCCGAGTGGCATTTCTACCGCACGATAGGAGCTGATGCAGTCGGCATGAGCACGGTACCGGAGGTAATTGTGGCAAGACATTCGGAAATTCCTGTTTTCGGAATGTCAGTAATTACAAACGAGGCTCAGAAAGACTTCGCTGAGGACTACAAGAACGACGGAGATGATGTCGTAAAAGCCGCAGATGCAGCAGCTGACAAGATGACATATATCTTCACCAAAATCATTGAATCACTGTAAAACATGGATTTCGGATTTGTAAGAGTGGCGGCAGTAGTGCCGAGAGTTAAAGTGGCTGATGTCGATGCCAATATCGCAGAAATATGCCGACTGGCTGAAGACGCTGAAAGACAAGAGGTTTCCATTGCTGTTTTCCCGGAGTTATCCGTTACGGGATACACTTGTGCAGATCTTTTCGGACAGCAGCTTCTTATCGGCAAGGCCGAAGAAGGAATCAAACAGCTCAAGTCATTCTCAAGGGGCAAGAAACTGACTATGGTAGTAGGCGTTCCTGTCAGAGTGGCCGGCAATCTTTACAATTGCGCAGCTGTCATCCACAACGGCAAACTGTCCGGGCTGGTTCCGAAAATCCATCTACCGGGTTACAATGAATTTTATGAGTCTCGCTGGTTCTCCAGCGGGGCTGATTTTCTGTACGATACTGAACGCGCAACGGCCCAGGTATATGACGACGCCAAAAATTGCAGTTCACCCGCAGCAGGCGCGGAAATAGTCTACGCCGGAGCCAAGGTCAATGTCTTCCCTAATCTTCTTTTCAATGTCGGCAGAAGTACTTTTGCCATAGAGATTTGCGAAGACTTGTGGACACCGGTACCACCGTCATCCCATCATGCATTGGCAGGAGCTGATATCATATTGAACCTCTCTGCCAGCAATGAAGTCCTGATGAAGCACAAGTACAGACATGAACTCATAGGCCAGCAGTCTGCGAGGACTGTTTCCGCATATGTCTATAGCTCCTGCGGCTATGGTGAATCCACACAGGATCTTGTGTTCTCAGGGTCGTCAATGATTTACGAGAACGGCAGCCTGTTGGCTGAAAGTGAGAGATTTATGATGGAAGGGACTCTCATAGCAGCTGACATTGACATAGAAAAGCTTGCAATTCTCAGACAGAAACAGAACACCTTCCACACCGTGTCTCCGGACGGAACTCGTGACGGTCAGGATGCCAGAAGATATGTAAATATCAAAGTCTGTGACGGATGTCAGACTGATTTCGAAAAATGCCTGAAAAGGCATGTCGAACCGCATCCGTTCGTGCCTGGATTCAACGTCAGCATTGACAGAGATTCTTCCGAAGAGGAAGTATTGAAGAAGATGGCAGCAATATCCGAGCGCAATGCAAGATGCAGGGAAATAACTGATATTCAGGTGATGGGATTGGCTACCCGTCTTGCACACATCAACTGCAAAACTGCAGTTATCGGAATCTCAGGAGGCTTGGACAGCACGTTGGCCCTGCTCGTAGCAGTGCTTGCATTTGACAAACTCGGTTGGGACAGAAAGCGCATCATAGGTATTACCATGCCTGGGCTTGGTACGACTGTACGCACGAAGTCCAATGCAAAGGACCTGATGGAGACCTTGGGCGTCACGGTACGGGAGATTCCTATAGGAAAGGCTGTGGCCCAGCACTTTGCGGACATCGGGCAGGATCCGAATGTCACTGATGTTACCTATGAGAATTCTCAGGCGAGGGAAAGGACCCAGATTCTCATGGATGTCGCAAACAAGGAAGGCGGTATCGTGATAGGCACCGGAGACCTTTCAGAACTTGCACTCGGATGGGCAACATACAATGGCGACCATATCTCAATGTATGGTGTCAATGCCAGCATTCCGAAAACCCTTGTGAAATATCTCGTAGGATGGGCTGCAGACTATCATTTCAATGAGAATTGCTGCAATGCGCAGCGTTCTGTCAGGGAAATTCTCCTTGACATCATTGACACTCCTATAAGCCCGGAACTGAAACCGGCTGACAATAACGGGGAGATTGCCCAGAAAACCGAGGACCTCGTGGGACCTTACGAACTTCATGACTTCTTCCTGTATAACATGTTCAGATTCGGTTATGCGCCATCCAAGATTTATTTCCTGGCAAGGAAAGCTTTCGTTGGAGTTTATGATGATGCTGTCATCCTGAAATGGCTCAAGACATTCATTTCCAGATTCTTCGGTCAGCAGTTCAAGCGTTCGTGCCTGCCTGACGGGCCAAAGGTCGGTTCGGTATCACTCTCACCGAGAGGTGACTGGAGAATGCCTTCAGACGCATGGAAAACCATGTTCCTGAAGGATTTGGAGAATATTGAGGGGTAACCGATGAAGAGATTTTTAATTTGTCTTTTAATGGTTTTCAGTCTCTCCGCCTGCCGAAATGACGGAGGGGCTGAAAGTACTGATGACTTGCTTCGTCTCGGAAGGACTTATGCCAATGCCGGTGACAGCAGGAATGCGATATTGGCATTGACAAAAGCAAGTAAATCCGCAGGACGTGACAGTGCGTCTTTAGGGTTGATATTCAGCGAAATAGCTAAGGTTTACAGACAGACAGGCGACTATGCGGAGGAGATATCCTACCTCGCGAAAGCTGAGAAGGCATATGACAATTCAGGCAAACCATACAGCAGCCGAATGGCAAGGTTTGAGTCTGCAGTGGCAAGTTACATGGCGCAAGACTACAAAACAGCCGCTGTGGCATTGAAATCTGTCATGGATGATGCCGTGGCCACCTCAGATACGCTGCTCGAGGCCAAGTGCCTGGAAACCTATGCCAAAATCGCGGTAGATAATCCTGAGCCTGAGCCGAAACTGGCCATCAGCCTTCTGACGCGCGTTTCCAATGACCTCCATACACCCCTGTCATCCATCGACAGAGGCATTCTGGCTTACGCCTACTCCCTTTCGGGTAATGTCAATGATGCAAGAATGTGGCTGGCCCGTGCCGGAAAATCAGCTGAAACGGAGGAAGACCTTATAAGATTCAAGTACCGTTCTTATCAGGTCAATGCCAATGAGGGCAAATCTGAAGAGGCATTGAAATGTCTTGAGGAATATGTCAGATATACCGGCAAGCAGCAATATGAAAGGATGAAGAAGTCCGCTGCCAATGCTGAAAAGGAGTATTTCAGACAACAGAGTGAACTGGCCTCGGCAAGAGCTGATTCCTTCAGGATGGAAATGCTTGTCGTCGCTGCTCTGGCATTGGCACTTGTCTTCTCTGTGACAGGATTCCTGCGTTATCGTAATCTTGAGACTTCCAAACGTCTCGAAGAAGAGAAGGCGGAGACTGAAAAGTATATGAGCCTGGCAGAGGAACTGCAGACTAAAATGAAGGCCGCAGAGAGCCAGAAGGCTCCGGCAGAAAAGCGTTCTCATGATGCGAAGGCTGAAATGCTGGAGAGACTGTGTGAGCAATATTATGTCTATGAAGGAACTGAAAATCTCCAGCCGAAAGTGCTGAAGGAGGTTAAGTCAATCATTGACGACCTCAGGACCAATCCCAAGACTATTGCTGATATGGAGCGGAATCTGGACGAAAATTACGGAGGTATCATTGCAAGACTTCGTGCCCAGCTTCCGAAACTTAAAGAGGAAGATATCCGTCTTTATGTCTATGTCGCTTCCGGTTTTTCCAGCACAGCCATCTCGACAATTCTGGAAAAGGAGAAGAATATCGTCTATAACAGGATTTACAGATTGAAGGGAAAAATCGATTCTTCTGAGGCTGAAAACAAGGCAGAATTCCTTGATTTTCTGTCAAAATAGGGCGTTTTATAACGCTTTAATAATCAATAAGTTATGAAACGCGAGAGAAATTAGTGTTTTTTGCCTTTGTAACTCATTGATAATCAACACTCATTGTAACCCTTGTGAGAGATTTAAAAGGTGCAAAAATTAGGTGGCAGACATGTTTTGACGTATCTTTGCATACGAATCAAGGAAATGATTCCATGACGAAGTGATTAGCGTCATGATTGATTTTGCAAGTTTAGTATGGTCATAAGTTGCCAAGTCTGCACCTATATCCATTCGCAGGGAAAAAGCCAGACAGCAAATGAAGCGACCGGGAATGAAAATGGGCTGACAAAAATTGTCAGCCCATTTCGCGTGTCAGGCACGTCTATAATCTCAAACTACTAAAAGTTCAGTTTTCTGGTGGCTTCGAGGTCGAGAGCCTCGGCGAGCACGCTGATAGGATTCTTGACCGTCTTTCCGGTACTCATTTCAATCTGCCACTTGCAGGTCTCACAGTCGCATGCCACGAAGTCCGGAGCAACCTGTCCGATCTGGTCGAAGAGAGGCTTTCCGATGGCCTGAGAGACCTCGTAGTTCTCCTTCTTGAATCCGTAGGTACCTGAAATGCCGCAGCAGTTGCTGTCAAGCATAGTGAATTTGACACCAGGTATCATTTTCAGAAGTGATACTGAGAATATTCCCCAACCGAGTTTCTCAAGGTGACAAGGGGTATGATATGCGATATTCGCCTTGTAGTCTTTCTTGAATGCAAGCTTGACCTTTCCCGAGTCGATGAGGCTGTAGATGAACTTGGTCGCAAGAAGAAGGCTGTCACGCACTCCGCTGTTGTCTATCTTCAGAAGATCAATGTACTCATCTCTCATCGTAAGTACGCAAGTGGATGAAGTCGTAAGGACCTTAAGGTTCTTGTCCACAGCTTTCTGAAGGACAGCAACGTTATGTTCAGCATGTCTCTTGGCGCCATCTGTAAGTCCATTTGCAATCATGGCCACGCCGCAACATTTTTCCTTGTCGAGAAGGTTGACGCCATAGCCGAGAGCATTCATCACGGCCACAAAATCCTTTCCGAGCTGAGGATAGTTGTAATTAACATAGCAGCCATGGAAATATGCTATCTGATTCTTGAACTCGGACTGTTTTGCTGCAGCATTCTTCTTGAACCAGGCCTCGAATTTGGTGCCTGAGTACTTAGGGAAGGTACGCCTGTGGTCAATGCCGAGAACCCCGTCGAGAGCGGCCTTTACAGGCTTGATCGGAAGGACTGCATTGACAATAGGAGCAAACGGACTGGCTATTGTTCCCATGAAATCGGTGCTGGCAAGCATCCTGTCGCGGAGTTTCGGCTTACGGATGCTGAATTTGATTCTCGCCTCCTGGATTATGTCGGAAATTTTAACTCCGGAAGGACATGCAACATCGCATCTCTTGCAATTAAGGCAATATTTGAGGGCCTCGTCGAAGAAATACCTGTTCTTCAGCCTGAGCCTCTCCCCGTCCGGGCCGGCTTGCTTAGGGCCCGGATAATCAGGATTTACAGGAACGACCGGGCAGTAAACTGTACAGATTGTGCACTTGATACACTGCTCGAAATTATTTTCACTTATACTGCTTGACATAATTTCTAAATTTTGCTTCATGATTATCGCCCTAGAATTAAATCAGTTACGCTATATGCTGTCATGAGTGCCACACCTGCACCGCAGCCCTCATAAAGAGGATTGTAACCTCCAAGGATCGAACCTGCCGCATAAAGATTCTCTATTGCAGATCCGTCTTTCATGACTTTGAACGAACCATCTGTCGCAACACCGAAACCAATGTAGTTCTGACGCGCGAAGAAATCCTTGTCGTACCATGAGTTCCTGTCCGCGTCGAAAAGAACGTCTGCACCGAATACCGGCTCTATGATCTTTTCAATGTCAGCGATGAGTCCATGACCGAAATAACTTCCGGATGCAAGTATATAATTGTCACCGGTCAGTTCAATGTCACCCATGTTGGCTGTAGATACGGCAGCTACCTTGTTTCCGTCAAATCTTGCGGAAACCGCCTGATCGCCCATGAGGAACACGCCTCCTGCAGCTTCAAACGCCTCTTTCAGAAGCTGCTGGTAGCGGATACCGGTAACTGACGGAGGGAGCGTTCCGAGGAAAAGTACTTTGGCATTGACTTTTTCCTTTACTTCCTTCACTACTGCCTCATTTTTCAGTCCGAAAACGGCAGGGAGGACAACGGTATCCTCGTCAGAGACAGCTGCATTGACCTTGGAAATGAAGGTCGCTAGAACTTCAGGTTTTTCCATCAACCTGGCGATATTGGTCGCGCGCATTTCAGTCGGGTTGCGTCTCAGGTGCTTGATTTCGTCAGTGGTAACTGCTGTGATTCTGCAGGTAGCACCATTATTCTCTAATGACTTTGCGATGAAAGAAGTATTGAAATCAAGGAAGCCTTCAATGTTGACTATCAATGCCTTTTTGCATATTGCCTCATTGGTTCCGCTGACCGATGCGATATCGTCGGACACAAGCCATGCCGGCTTGAGGGTGCCCGTCGCAGTGACAATATATCTGTTTTTGGACGCGTCTCCTGTCAATGTCAGTCCGGCTTCATTCAGAAGGGTCTTGCACTCCTCCGCATATTTTCCGATTTTCTCTGCACCTATCTTTGAGTAAGGATGCTCAGCAGGCAGAGAAGGAATGGCTGTCAGAGGAGTTTCTACAGGTGTGCCGTCCGGCATTCTGGAAAGCAGACCGAATCCGCCCGAAAAGAAATGCATTGCATTCTGACCGGCAGAAACGACGGCACAATTTTTACCGGCCTTCTGAAGCTTCAGTCCACATACAAGACCGGCAAGACCGCCACCAATTATTATAGTATCAAATCTCATAATTCCTGATTGTTTTTAGTTCCTAACCCAGTTCAGGTGCATCAGGATTGGCATCAATCCCCTTTTCGCCACCGATACCGAGGCATTCTGAATAAACCCACGATGTAAACTCAGCTTCGCGCAATGTTTCACCCCAAGCGACAGGATACATTCCTTTCCATCTTTCGTTCATGAATTTCTCGAGGTCCTCTCTGGCTCTTTCTGCGCAGCCATGTGCCTTGCTGAGCAGGCCTGCTGCACGGCAGGCGCAAATTTCACCCTGACATGTTCCCATGCCGACACGGGTGCGCCTTCTGAGATCGACAAGATTATGGACATCGAGATTTTCAATGGCATTGACAACCTCGCTTTCAGGAACTTCCTCACACTCGCAGACGAGACTCTGCTCTTCTTTGGTCTCAAGCTGGATTCTGGAGGCCATGCTTCCGGCGCGTCCTACTGTGGCTTTCTGCGCTGTCGTAGGGTTTGTCCATATTTTCTGGGATACCTCCTTTACATCACCGTTGCCGGAGCCCGGAAGAGGTGTCGTTCTGGTTTCACATTTCTTGCTGTTATGGAGCTTCTCGCAAACAAGATCTGTGGCCATTTCTGCCATTAGTCTGTATGTCATGAGCTTACCGCCAGTAATAGTGATGAAGCCCTTGATACCGTCACGTTTTTCGTGGTCGAACAGAACGATGCCTCGGCTGATGTTACGGCCGCTTGGGTCACCATCTGCTGCAACAAGCGGACGTACGCCTGCGTAAGCTCTGAGGATTCTTGTGGTGTTCAGGCATGGAGCAAGTTTTTCTCCTTCCTGAATGAGGAGTTTTACCTCATCAGGTGTAACATGCATATCGTCGCACTCCTCGTAAGGAACTCTGGTAGAAGTGGTTCCGATTACACATACTGTATCTCCAGGCACCAGAATATCTGCATTGGCCGGCTTACGGCAACGGTTCAGGACGATACCATTCACTCTATGTGCGAAAATAAGCAGTGCGCCTTTTGCAGGGAACATGCTGATCTTTGCCCCGGCGAGTTCTGCGATATGATGGCCCCAGATACCGCCAGCATTGACAGTAATAGGAGCATAGTATTCAGCTGTTTCGCCTGTCTTGTGGTCGAGGACCTTGACACCCGTTATCGTATCCTGATTCTTTACGAAATCCAAGACCTCTGTATATACGAGAACCTTGGCGCCGTGCAGTTTGGCATCCACTACATTGGATGAGCAGAGTCTGAACGGATCCACTGAACCGTCAGGGACTCTGACAGCTCCGATAATCGAAGGATTGACTGAAGGCTCAAGCCTCTTGGCCTCCTCAGGGTCAATGATTTCCGCCTTGATCCCGGCCCTTGTGCAAGATTCCACGAATTTGGCCTGATATGCCAAATCGTCCTCAGGAAGGGTGATAAAGAAGCCGGATGTGTCATCCACACAATGGTTTGCAATCTTCTTGAGAATCATATTTTCCTGGATACACTCTGCAGCTGACTCCTGGTCAGTTACTGCATATCTGGCTCCACTATGGAGAAGACCATGATTTCTTCCGGTAGCTCCGTCAGCGATGTCATGACGCTCTATAAGAAGGACTTTCAATCCTCGCAGTGCGCAGTCTCTCGCAGTTCCGGCTCCGGTAATACCTCCTCCGATGATTATGACATCAAATTCGTTCTGTTTCATTCCGGCCATTTCGCTGATATTATGTTTTTTATTTAGTATGTCCTTACAGAGTTTCGTTCAGAAATCCGGAAACTCGTGATACTGCTGTCCAGTTCTGTGTTATTTAGTAACCTTCAAAAAATAACCTGCATCATCTTAAGGAATCTTTTCGGTCTATATCTTTTTTCTCATCAGTCGTGTACGTCCAGTACACTCCTTCTTCGAAAACAGATCTATCCTCGAAAATCTTCTCTTAATCTGAGGCAACTTATTTTTTTCATGTTACTTAACTCTGCCGAAAGCTTACACTTTCGTTTCAAAATGCAAATATAGCAATTTGTTTTCATTTCGAAAACAGAAAAACTTGAAATGTGGTGAATGGCATGTTGGAACTATCATTGGAATGGAAACAATGCGTAAATAGTGATACAAAACAACTATCCCGGATTTTGTATGCCACAAAATCTGGGATAGCCGTTTTTACCTGTTTTTGACCAATCGTCCTATTTTTTCAACGACGGTGTGGAGTCCGGGGTGAAGTCGTTGGTGGAGTTGTTGGTGTCAATCAGCTTGCCGTCATTGCCTCTCTTGCGGAGGACGGACTTGCCGTAGCGCTCTGGGTCCTTGTCGATCTTGCCGCAGTGTGTCCAGCCGGCGTCGATGGACTCATCCCAACTGGTGTACTGGAAGTCCTCCTCGATGGCGGTGTTCACGCCGTCCAGAACCCAAGTGTTAGGAATCTTGTAGGCGCTGGAGATGTTCATCTCAAAGTCTCCGGCGAGGGAGTGGTTGATGTATTTGCCTTCCCACTTATAGCCGGCGAGGTAGGATTCCTTTGTGACACCGTAAGGTGGCATAGAGATGATGTAACCCTTGAATCCTCTGTCGTGGAGAACCCAGATTGAAAGTGAGTAAGTAAACCAGATGTCAAGGTTCTGCACATCCGGGTTGTCCACATCCTGGTTGGATGATGAGGTGGACTTGTCATACCATTCGAAATCAGCGCCGCTCAGATCGAATGAGTTCGGATTGGTCGCCAGATGGTTCTGCGCGTTGTTCGCGATGATCAGGGATTTACCAGGCTCCACAGGAACATCGTGTCCGCCGCCAGGAATGACATAGACGGTTCCCACACCACAGGCCTCTTTCTTGATCGGATCCAGGAACTCAAACGGAGTCTTTGTGGAAGAAGGGTACTTTGCCTCTGAGATCATAAGGCCGTCAAGGTAGAGAAGCTCGTCGGAGTTGTTCGTGATCTTAAAATACTGGTCCCCGTGGAACTTGTCAGGCTGGCCGGTTGTAGGAAGAGCGTTGCTGGTGAAGAACACTTCCTCGATAAGAACCTCGCCAGGCTCGATGTTTCTCCAGCTTTGCTCCAGAGAGACTTTCTCCAATTCCGCTCCGGCGGTTGTCTTGAGAACAACATCAGCGGTACGGTAAGCGTCGGTCCTGTTGGTGTCAAGCTGAAGGACGACACTGTCCTTTCTGGTCTCGGCCACGGAAATCCATTCCGGAGTCTCACCTACTTCATACACATAGCCCTGAACGGCAGGGAAAGCGACTCTGCCACCTTTGCCTCTGACCTTCAAAGCGGAAGACTCAGGCTGCTCCGGCGGAACAGGACCGTTCTGGGTGATCTTGAAAGATTGCAGTCCGAGAGCCGTGTCGAATGTAAGCGTAGAGGTTCTCGGGGTAGCGTCCTCGTAAGGCTCGACCGTGACGGTGATCTCTGTGTCGGAAGTTCCGCTGAGAGCTGAGAGCGTGTACCAAGTGTCTGTCTGCGGCACCTGTGCCGTCCAGTCACTGTTGGTGGAGATGAAAACTTTCTGCTCGCCTCCGTTGGCGTCAAACTTCAACTCCTCGGTTGAAATTGTGAAGACAGGATCTTCATCTTTTTTGCAGGCCGCAAGCGCGAGCGCTGCCGAAAGGATCAAAAGTAACTTTTTCATAATCTATTAGTTGTTGACAATAATTAAATTCTGTCTAAAACGCCAGTCCTACCGCGGCGGTCAGAAACCCAGCGTGCCCAAAGCCGTCGATGGCTCTGAACGTGAAATCCGGCCTGAGGAAAACGGCGGTGTTCTGCCCGACCTTGCGCTGGATTCCAAGGCTCAGTCCGGCTGTCGTCCTGTCTGAGGTGATCATCGAATGAAAATGCTCATAATAATCCAGAACCCTCGCTTCAGTGTACTCCGCCGGAATCGAAAGCGTCCCGGCCATCCCGAATGCGTGGTTGAACCTCACCTCGGCGCTGAACAGCCACTCCTTGCGCGACTTCCTCAAACCCGCGTTCAAACCCGCCTCCGCGAATCCGAAGGACATCTCCCTTTTCGGGAATATGTATTCGGCGGACGATTGGTAATATTCAAAGTCCGGCGCCACGCTGATCGTTCCAGCGGCTGACGGAATCTCCACCGCGCCTTTAAGATTGGCGGACAGAATCCGGTTCCGGTACATAGTCAGGGAACCTAACACAGCATATTCCTTGTTCTTGCCCGTGTCGATGATGTTCTCCGTGCTTTGCCGCAGCTCGTAGCCCATCCCTGCGAGAATATTCCACTTCACGGAGCCGCTGAGCCGTTTGTAACCGACAAGACCGTCCACTTTCTGAATCCACAGATCCGAGATAGGCACTCCATTGTTGGCGACCAGCAGACATTCGATGCCCAAGCTGTTGTAGGACAGCAATCCGGTCCAACCGTCGGGATGGCCCGGCGTGACCGTTGCGGAGACTTCCCAACCGTGGCCATTGTACCTGCTTGAGGTAAAGTCTCCCGCACCGTCGAATCTGGCGAAATGGCTTCCCAGACCTGTGAAATGCAGTTCCGAGGTGTTCGCCCCAAGCGGATCATAGAAACTGACATCCTGCGACTGTTTGTAAACCCTGAACGCGGCGTTAAGGTCAAAGACATAGCCTTTGGCCACGATTCCACCGGTCAGCGCTGCGTTCAGGTCGGATGTGACCGATCTTGGACGCGGATCCACCTGACGGAACTCGTGCAGTGCCCTGTAACCACCGTAAACCCCGATGTGCGCCTTCCCGATCAGCCCGGACCAAGCTCCGTAGCATGAATATTGCTCCTTCTGGAGATTGCCGCCGATCGTGTCCACCATCACGTCTGGGTAGAGCAGCTCAAAATCCGATGTGGAGTTCCAAAGGACGTTCCTTTTCACCCCTCTTGAATATTCCGCCCCGGCCCTGACCGCCGAATGGTTCTGCAATCTGATCAATGAATATACTTTCACCGAACCCTGATCCAGCCCATCGCCTTCCTGTGGCAGTAGAGCGTCATCCTCCCGGCGCAAGTCATAGACCGCCTTGATCTCTGAATATGTCGGGATGTCCCAGAGCAGGAAACTGCCTGCGTTGTGGCCGGCGATCTCGCTTCGCCCCAAGGCATGGACAGGGGACAGATATCTCTCCGAGGCCGAGTTGACATCAGATTTATCTTGTCCGCGGGCCGGTGTCATGGCTCCCAGAACTGTGAATATTATGCAGACGATCTTGTTCATTTCAGTACTGTCAATTCAAGGTTCAAAGTCTCCTTGTCGTTCAGCAAGGTCACGGAGGTCATCGGCGAGTTGTAACCAGCGAAACGTACCTTCTTGCGCTGACCGTCGCTGAACACAGCCTTGCCGTCGAAGGAGATCATATATATTCCTTTCCTGAGCTTGACCGTGGCGGTCCCGACCTGAAATGTCGGAATATCATATTCCTGCCTCGTGTTGAGGTCTCGGATGAATGACCCGTCAAGGGAATTGTCCACTTCGACCCTTTCAATTCCGGCGCTGACGGACGGGCAGGTCACGTTGAGGGTCACAATCGAGAATACGTTCTGGCCGGAGTCTTTCTCGCAGCCGCAAAGGACGACCGAAAGCATCAGGAGAATATTTCGTATGGTTTTGTGTGTCAGCATATTCATTAAAGTTTGAAGTTAAGCTCCATTCCGAAGTACGGCAGGACGGAGCGGCGGACGAGGATGCCCATATTCGTCCTGTAGTCAGGCGAGACATCCAGAATCTTGTTCACGAACAGGGCGCAGGAAATCTTGTCGTGGTAGATTTTCTTGGTGGCCTTGAGGTTGATGTTCATACTGAACGGGATTCTGAAATAGATGGACATCGAAGGGGTATATTCCCGGATCATCTGCGCCAGGATTCCGTTCGCGGCGGATTCGTCCGTGAAAGGGTGGCTCTCCAGATTCTTGTCGATGTAGGATATCGGGCGGGCGTCTTTCGCCGTGTTCTGGCTTCCGGTGAACCATTGGCACTGGAACGAGGTCGAGAAGATCATCCCAAGCTTCGGGATCTGGGTGTCGAACATAAAGTTCGTGTTGAACACCTCGCGCAGGAAACCGTCCGTGTCCTTGTAGTAGCCGACATAAGGATAGGTCTTGCCGGCCACGACCACCGAAGGCCTGTAATATGTCGGCTGGCTGTTGCTGTACCTCGTTCTGAACCAGGCGCCGCTGACGGTGACCTTAGTCCTTATCGGGCGGATTCTCGGAGCGGACAAGGTGAACTCAATGCCTTCCTTGAGGGTGCGGCTGGCGTTCGTGTTGGATGAATATCCCACCAGAAGCGTGTCCGGAATCCACGGGGTCGTCTCCACGGAAGGCGGGCCGGTAAGGGTGCTCTTGTCGATCGTCTCCTCTTGGTAGTCCTTGTAGATGAGCCGTGTGAACTCGCTGGCGTACCTGAACCCGGAGGTCATATCCTCCCTGAAATAGTCGATGTTGAACGAGAACTCCCGGCCGACCTGAACATCGGCGGCGATTTCCCACTTGAAATTCCTCGCCGCCTTGAGACCGAAGTTGGTAGGATTAATCTTCAGCACATAGACGTTGATCCTGCGAAGATTCTCCTCGACAGGCCAGTAGTTCATCTGAGTGACATCGTAATAGATAGGATCCGGATAAAGCTGATCCATCGTCGGGAACTTCGTGTGCCATCCGGCTCCTCCGGACAGTCCGACCTTGACATCCTTGCCGAGGAGTTTCTCCAGCCTGAGGTTCAGCCTCGGGTCGAAGTACGGCTTCATATTCACTGAATATTCCTTTCCGGCTCCCGCCATCGCCGCCACCCTCACTCCGGCGAGCCATTCGGCCTTGAACCCGTTTCCGAAAGTCCAGACGGAATTGTCTTCGATGAAAGCCGACATCTGGTGTGTGGCCGGGATTGAGGAATAGTCTCTCGGGCGGACATTCATATCCACGGAGAACGGCCTCTCGGGATCGAATATGGTGCCTTTGCCGAAGTTCTTGTTGACATTCCACTGGGCACCGGTCTTGAATGTGTTTGAGATGCTCCCTAAGTCCTTGCGGAACTTCGCTGTGCCGTTGAGGTAGGCGTAGAACGGCTTTCCATCCACTTTCAGGGTAGCCTCGTACTTGTAAGGCACGATCGTGACATCGAACTCGCCCTCCTCCAGACTGGTCGAAAGCGGCATCGGTGAACTATATTCCACAAATTTCCATCTGTCGATCAGGTCTTTCTCGTAGGTCAGGGACACTGTGATGTCAAGGCTCCGGAAGAACGATTTCAGGCTCTTGCTCCGGACTGTATATTCCCCGCCCAGCGCGAAGCGGCTGTAGTTGGACTTGTAGGTCTCGATCGGACCGCAGTCGCCGAAGTCCAGATTCTTGTCGGACTTCTGGTTGTCGAACGAACCGGTGTAGTCCAGGCTTCCACTGAGGGTTCTGACAAGCTCCCCGGTCCAGGTCTTGCCGATCCTGTAGCTTCCGGTCAGACGCTTGTAGTTCTGTCTCGTGTTCCTTGGATCCGCCCTGGAATCCAGAAAGTTACCGCTGAAGTTCATCGTCAGCTTGTCGGTCTTGCCCCACTCCAGATCCTTGCCGAGGTAAAAGAGCTTGCTCTTCATGTCGGCCTTGAAGCGGGCTCTGGTGTCGTTGCCGCCCTTGCGCCGCTTTATGTTGACAAGGCCGCTGGTGAGGTCGCCATATTCAACTGAAGGGATTCCGCGGATAATCTCTACGGATTCCACATCCTCGGTTGTGATTGTGCGCATATCGACTCCGGCGTTGACGAATGATGATCCGTAGTTACTGTAGGCCGGTGTGTTCTGGAGGTTCGCGTCGTTGTTGACCGGAACTCCATCGATGAGGAAACGTGTTCCGAGGGATGAGGTGTTGTAATTGTCACCGGAGACCGAAACAGCTCTCAAATCTATGGTCTTCGGAGTTGAGAATGAAGGATCTACGGAGCGTCCGCCTGGAAGCAACTCCAGCAGGTCAGCGAAACTTGACGGCTGGATATGCGCGATCGCGTCCTGCCCGATCCGTGACGAGCTTGTCAGCCCGTGGCTCTCGGTCGCCGTCACCACCACCTCGTTGATGGCGAATGAATCTTGGGCTAATGAATATCTTCCGTCTTTCCTTACCGCTGTGGTCAGCGTTTTGTAACCAAGACAAGTGATCTGAAGCGTCCCGCCGGTGGCCTTCAGCTTGAACCGCCCCAAAGAGTCAGTGACATCCCAGACCGCCTGGTTACCTTTTATGGTCACGGCGGCTCCGGCGACCGGCGAACCGTCCGCCTGATCGACAACGGTGCCGCCGACCTGGGCGAACGTGCTGATAGACAGAAACGTCGCCGCCACGATGATGGTTAGTGATTTTATTTTCGCCTCGAACACTTTTTGACTTTCCTTTTTTTCAGGCTGCAAAATTATAATCAAACCAATCTTTGGTCAATACCAATAAATTGGGAAATTTTCCCTCTCCTTATCCTCTCTTTGTGATGGTGACCAGCACGGTGATGCGCCCTCTCTTTTTAGTGTCGTGGCACTTAACTGCTTGTTTATAGCTAAATGACCGATCTCCTGGTCTTGGATTTGACACCAGGAGACGGCTCTTATAGTTGATAATCAATTTCTTGCCTGCCAAGCTGGCGAATACCAACAGTTAGCGATTGTGAAAATCTTACAAAATGAATATTTTGTATCGTAATTTGAATATTAAGTAAGCATTAAAAATCAGGGCAACACTCTCACAGGACTATCTTCTGGAACTGCTTAGGGCGCTAGAATTTGATGCGGTTGCCCTGCTTGAAATGTAAGGCGGTTTTTAGTAACAAGAATAATTTAGTAAATTTGACGTTTCAAAAAATGAATGAAAGTATATGGAAAAACAGATACCTGGGCAGAAATTCACGGTGAGCCATGATTCTCCCCTACTCAAATACTTGTATGAAATATTCCCAGAGCAGAGCAAAACGGGCGTGAAAGCATATCTGACCAATGGTCAGGTAGTACTGAACGGGCATAAGGCAACGGCATTCGATATGCCTCTGCATGAGGGCGACACATTGATTATCCTTCCCAAGAAGGTTTCACTTTACAATGAGGTCCGTCATGCTGCGAGGGTAAGTCTCCAGGAGCATGGTGTCGAAGTGCTTTATGAAGACGACGCCATCATTGTCGTGAACAAGAAAAGCGGTCTGCCGGTAGTAGGTACGGGAAAGTCTGCCGGCCGCGCGGTCAACATTGACAAGAAAGGTTCGAAAGCGAGCCTGAACAGTCAGAGAAAGGAAGTTACGGTTTATTCCATCCTTTGCGACTATATCAGGACGAAGAACCACGCTGATCGCATGAGTGCGAGTGAACGTCTGCCATGGCGTCCGAATAATGTTTTCGTAGTTCATCGTCTAGACCGGGATACTTCCGGAATCCTGGTATTTGCAAAGACTGAGCAGATTCAGCAGATTCTTCAGGACGGCTGGAACAACACCGTCAGAACCAGAGGATACATAGGAATTCTCGAGGGAACACCGACGCCTGCACAGGGAGTGATCAAAAGCTGGCTGAAAGAGAATCCGAAGTCAATGAAAATGATTTCCAGCAAGAATCCTGATTTCAATGACAGAAAGCCTGCCGGAAAACCTGTCAAGAGCACAGAGGAGTGGCAGGAAGCCATCACCAGGTACAATACTATTCAGTCGGGCATCCTCCTCAGGGGCAGAAAGACTTCTGATACTGTAAATGAGGCACTTACTTATTCTATAGTGGAGTTTGACCTGGAGACCGGACGCAAGAACCAGATCAGGGTCCATGCAGCAAGCGAACTGCATTGTCCGATAGCCGGCGACAAGAAATATGGCGCTGAAACTAGTCCTATAGGAAGACTGGCGCTTCATGCCGGGACATTGGTGTTCAGGCACCCGGTGACGGGAAAGTACATGACTTTCACGGCAAAGCCGCCTAAGGAGTTCGGAATCTAGCCCTACGGGCAGTTGTATCAATAATAATAGGGTCAATGAAGCTTTGATTTCATTGACCCTATCATTGTATAAGGTGATTCTTTATTTTCCTTCTTCCTCTCCCTTTCCTGTAACTTTCTCTTTAACAGCCTGGAATCCTTCGGTAACTCCTTCTTTTATCTTCTTCTTGGAGTTGTAGAATTTTGTAGGGTTAATCTCTGCAATCGTGCGATGGAATGATGATGCCCAGTAGTTGCGGAGTCCGAATCCGCCAGCCTGTCCTTTAAACGGCATACATGAAACAATCTCTCTTTCAGGTCCCTCAAAGAAAACGTAGTAGAAAGTTCCCATCTTAGTTCCCTTGTTGAGTTCACCAGCCATTACGACGAGGCAAAGTCCGTCATATTCAGGGAGTTCCAGTTCCTGAAGCTCGAATTCAATATCCTGTTCCGTCAGTGCATCGGGAGTCTTGTTCTGGATGAGGTCAGTCTCGTCGATGTCCTCGACTCTCTTGAGTGTAGGTTCAATGTCAACTGATTTGATTGCCATTTTCAGCCTTTTTGCGAGCGGAGTAACATACTTTTCTTCCTCTGACAGCATGAGCCTGTCAATTTCCCTGAATGCTGAAATAAAATCACCCGGTGTCTCTTCCGCACCGACAACCTGCGCAAGGGCAAAGTCAATGCCATAGAATTTCACAGATGTGTAATCACTCAACTGCTTGGTATCCTGTGCTTTCAATGAAAGGCAGGCGATGCCGGCAATGGCGGCCAATACCATAAAAATGCGTTTCATATAATATTTAATTTATAGTTTCAAAAAATTGTCCGGATGCTTTCCGGCAAAAAGTTTGCCGAATTCCTCTAGCAAACTAATCTTTTCCTTAAGAAGAGCGCCTGTCAATGAATTTGACCGGTTTCCTGCTCATCGGAGGAAACATTATCTTCGACACTTCCTCAGGTGTCCTGAACTCAACTTGTGGAGCCACTCTCACCTTTGCGCGGAATATATCCTTGATTTCTTTTTCGAATCTGTCTGAGCCACAGAGAGTTCCGACAATCACCTTGACATCGTCAGTACCAAGTTCATTAGTGAACACCTCTACCGCATAGTTCTTCACTTCCGGAATATTGTCCAAGATATCGAAGAGTGCGGGCGGATAAAGTGTGGTTCCCTTAAATTTGATCATCTGCTTCTTGCGTCCGACAACAGAGCTTACGCGAGTCGTGTTTCTTCCGCATCTGCATGGTTCGTCATAATGATATACGATATCGCCGGTCTTGAACCTGAGCAGCGGCATACCTGTCACGCCAAGTGTAGTGATTGTAACCTCTCCCGGTTCGTCCGGGCCTACCGGATTGTTGTCGTCATCGAGGAATTCCGCTATGAGGAGTTCCGGCTGGAGATGTCCACCATTGAAGTACTCACAGTCCGTGAAGGAGTGCTGCATTTCTGTGGACGCATAAGTAGTATATAACTGGAGTTCAGGCCATTTGTCATGGATAATCTGTCCGAGAGTGTTCAGTTCGAATGTGCGCGGGTCGCGAAGGGCCTCACCTATGCAGACGCATTTTTTCATTGAACAGTTCCTGTAGTCGATGCCATGTTCCTGTGCGAATGCTATAAGCTTGACGAGGAATGAAGGCACGGCCATGCCGACAGTCGGATGAATTCTGTTTATGGTATCCCACTGAAGTTCCGGAATTCCGTTTCCGACTCTCACGATTCCCATTCCGAGTTCTCTGGCACCCAGAAAGTAAGCGAGTCCGGCCATGAAGCGTCTGTCGATGGTAACCATCTCCTGAAGGATATCGCTCTTCTTACATCCGGCTGTCTGAAATGAAAGTTGTTCATTATAAGCAAGATGTCTGAGGTCACCTTCAGTTTCGGTAAAGGTTACCGGGTCACCCAGAGTTCCTGATGTGGTAGAATAGTCGATGATTTCCTCCGGTTTCACGCAGCAGAATTCGGAGCCGTGAACCTGCAGATCCGACTTTGTAGTTACAGGAATCTGCCTTAAATCTTCCAGAGTCCTAATCTTGTTTATGTCAATGCCATTGTCACTGAATTGTCTCTGGTAGAATGGCGACTTGGCCGCCAGATATTCCAATGTCTCTGCCAGTCGTTTTTCTTGGTATCGTTTGATTTCTTCCCTCGGAAGGAACTGAATTTCCGGATGTTTTTCCATACATTTCACACTTCAATCTTACAAATATACAGATTTTCTGAGTTAAAGCAAGGTGGATTCTGGGGTTTATGTCCACATGTCCATATTGTGCAAAGACCTTCACCGGACCAGTTTCAATGTTATGTCGGGGAGAAGGATCAGATGCTCGCTGTATTTGGGCGGGGTGACGTCTTTGTCCTCGTGATGCCAGAAAACTTGGGCCCTGACCTTGGAGGATGCAGGGACATAACCCTTGGACAGGATTGAATTGTAGGCATTGACAAAGGCACTTGAAAATTTCACGACTCTGACAGGCTTATTGTCAATTTCCGCATATAGGCCTTCCTGCTGGACGGATAATGGACTACCGGAATGGATGGTGTCGAACGGAATCCATTGGTTCATGAAGGCACTCAAAACCACATCTTTGTGACCAAGCTGGAGAAGTATGCGTGATGGCCTGCCGTAGTCGGTGTCGTCTGTGGAGTAAGATGCACACGAAAGCACATCATGGCCGAACAGCGTGCGGTTGTCGTAATGAATTGACAAGTTGTTCTTTGCACGTGTCATGGCGACATAGATGGCACGGCGCTCTTTGTCCGTTATATAATGCAATCCCTTGAGCGAGACATAGACATTGTCATACTCACGCCCTTTGGCTTTGTGGATGGTCGAGACTATTATCTCAGAGGCGTTGCCCGGAATGAAGGTCTCGAGCTGGGACTCGTTCAGATAGGTCTCGAAATCAGACAGATAGATTGTATGACGACCTTCTGACTCAAACTCTGAAATACAGTTCCTGAACACCTCGAGATATTCGCTGTCATGATACTTATTATGGACATCATCCTTGGCCTGCTCCCAGTCAGTTAATGAAATGACCGATGTTCCTGGCTTCTTCACAAGAGAAAGGAAGTAATGCAATTCGGCAAGGTCCTTCAGATTGAAGTCCTCCCTTGACTGGACAAGACGCGCTTTGTAGCCGTTCTGCTTGAGAAGTGCCGAAACGACCAGAGCATCCTCATTGGTCAATGTCAGCACGCATGTCGAGCCCTTATACGCATCGGCAACCAATTCATCGACAACGGCCTTCTCATAATTTGGAGAACGATGGAAAGTAACATTGACCTTACCGTGAGACTGCGTCACCGCATTGATAGGAACTATTTTCAGTCGGTTCCGGATCGTCCTCACGAAAGCATTGGCGATGGAGACGACCTCGTCGGAACTGCGGAAATTGTCCGTCATGTTATAGACTGTCGCTCCGTATTCAGATATCAGAGCCTTCATATGGCCCGAATCGGAGCCGCGGAACTCATAGATGTTCTGGTCATCATCACCGACAGCTATCACACGCATGTCTTCATTGAACTTTATGAGACTCTCCACAAGGGCGAACTCGTCGGCACTCATGTCCTGGGCCTCATCAATGACAAGAATCGACTTGGTAATCTGGCTGCGCTCGACGTTGCCGGCAGATATGGCTTCCACTGCATTCCTGACCACATGGTCGGAATCCTCGACCGTTCCGATTTTACCGAGAAGGTCGAAACAATACGAATGGAAAGTCTTGATTTCTACATATCTGGCCGCGCCTCCGATAAGATCTGCAAGGCGCTTGCTGAACTCCGTGGCTGCAGCACGTGAAAATGTCAGCATGAGCAGTTGTTCGGACTTGATGTCCTCCATCAATATCAATGACGCCAATTTCCTGACAAGAACGTAGGTTTTTCCGCTTCCGGGGCCTGCCGGAACGACTATAAATCGGGAATCTCTATCATTGATAATACTATTCTGTACCGCCGTCAGGCTTCCGAAGATTTCGTAGAACTTCTTTTTGCTGACATTGCGGTTTATCTCCTCAGCTTCCTTGCTGTCGAAATAACGCTTTATGAAGGCCTTGAAATCCATTGTGAAATAGTCGTGGACATACTCCAATGCCTTACTTTCATTGGCAACCATCATATTGGCATACTTGCCGACTATGTGAATCTGCTGGATACGCTGCCTGTAGAAGTCGTCCAGGTTCTTGTAGTCCTCCTTCTTGTAACGGCTGCGGTTGTCCATGTTCAGCCTCTCAAGTTCAATCTTGTTATACAGCACCATGAACCCGCCTTCGATGCTCAGGATACCAGTCTTGGCCAGGAACAGGAGAGCCTCTTCGACGGCATTGACATCGGCAAGTTCTGTCATGAACAGACTGCTGGCATTGTATCCCATGACAAGTTCGGTCAATGAAAAGTTGACCATTATGTCCTGTTCACCCTCATGAGGCTGCGACTTGAATTTGCCAAGGATATATCTTGAAATTGCATACCTCCGTTCAGCAATACTCTTCAGGTCCTCACAGGAAACCTTAAGTCTTATGTCAATATGTTCGTCGGACAATGAGGTCTTTATCATATACCCATTGATGATCCAGAAATATAAGATGGTCCTGATATCCTTTACAGTAGAACTTGAGATACCGTCAGATATAACCTTTTCATTCAGTTCTTTAAGACTAAAATTATTTTCTTCGCCAGAGATGGAGTCAATGATGCTTCTCTCAAGTTTTCCATAAAACTCCAGTTTTCTTATCTGACTTATTCTGAGGTATGCGGTCATGTCATTGTCCCTGGCGAGAATGCCGTTCATACGCATGCTCTCCACAACGTTTATGACCTTCCTGATTTCAATCCCAAGCATGTCAGAAAGATAATCGACACGGGATTCCGCCTCTGCAGTTCCTGCCTTTGCACGGCTCCGCTCAGAAATCAGGGACTTGATTATGCGTCTGGCATTGACCTTGTCCTCAGTGGTGAGCTCGTTGCAGCTGAGAATTTTCTCGACGGCTTCATCCATCGTCCGCGGGACGATGCTGGTCGCGAAGATTCTCGGGCTGTTCATTCCGCGCCTGATGAATCCAGCATTTTCCAATGCCGCTATAGCGCTCTTGACCTTGGTTTCTATATCCCGAATTTCATCCCAGCCGGCTTTCCGGGCTATCTCCAGAGCGGAAATCGTAATTGTCGAACGCTTCGAAGTGAGGCTCTTGATGGCTCTCCAGACCTGATTTATCTCGCTGAGTGTCAGTTTGGTCTGGTTCAGCAATGTAAAGTGGCGGTTCAGGTCATCGTCATTGTAAAGGACATAGCAGTCGGCATTGGAAGTCACATCCCTTCCGGCACGGCCCGCCTCCTGAATATAATTCTCCAGCGAATCAGAAATTTCATAATGCACGACAAGGCCGACATCGCTCTTGTCCACACCCATACCGAAGGCGGAGGTTGCGACAATAATCCGTACCCTGTTATTGATGAAATCATCCTGAGCTTTGACCTTTTCGCGAATATCCATCTGACCATGGAATGCCCTCGCTTCCAGTCCGTCCCTATTCAGGCGGCCGGCAATCTTCTCTGCAGTCTTTGTCCTTGTAACATAGACAATTGCGGGCGTTTTGCAGTCGAAAAGAAGATTCCTCAATGTCGGATACTTTTCATCTTCACTGCGATGCAGAACAGTGTAATGAAGATTCGTCCTGGTCGCGTCAGTCGTATATAATTTCAGCGCCAGCCCGAGATTGTCGCGGAAATAATCGGTAATGTCGCTGACGACCTTAGGTTTTGCGGTCGCCGTAAAACACGATACCGGAATAGGTTTGTCAATGCCTTTTTTCGCCTGCAGCTGCCTGATGAAATCCGCGATATGCATATATTCTATGCGGAAATCCTGTCCCCAGGCAGAAAAACAATGGGCTTCATCAATGACAATGCGGACGACTGTCCTTCCCAACAACACCTTTTCTATCGTCTTGGATCTCAATGATTCAGGAGCGATATACAGAATCGAAGCTTCTCCGGACACGATTCTTTCCAATGCATTTTTGCGCTCTACCTGAGACAGAAGGCCATTGATATAGACAGCATCGGCAATACCGCGCTTTTCCAGATTCTCGACTTGGTCTTTCATCAGAGACTGCAACGGAGAAATGACAACCGTAAGACCCCGCAGCGACTCCCCCTCCATCAATGCCGGAATCTGGAATGTCAATGACTTTCCGCCTCCTGTCGGGAATATGGCAAGTATGGACTGGCCCCGAAGCGCTCCCTTGACTGCATTTTCCTGCAGGGGTTCTCCTCCGAATTTCCTGAAATGGTCATAGCCGAACCATCTTTTCAAGGCTACTTCAGGGTCTCTTTTGGATTTGCAATAATTGCATCTTCCGCAGTCGCACTCGCGTAATTTCCTTATAATCCTTTCAGTATCAGGGTAGTTCTTGAGTACCCAAGGTGCCAATATCGAGTTTCTGTCGTCTGTCGAAATCAATGCTATAGAATAGGCTGTTGCGGTTTTGGAATTCCGCACGGCATCATTGACATCAGCATTGGCACAAATCTTTCCGTCGAGCGCCTCTTTCACATTGTCGGCCGTAGATTTTTTCAGGAAGAACAGGCGCCTTTCCGGCAAATAACCGACATAGTCGAAAAAGCCGTTAAAGTGAATGTCATCAGATGTCAGGTCATAAAAAATCCGCTGCATCCGCTTGTCGATGTCTCGAAATGCATTGACCTCATCTTCAAACAGTTCCTTTGCCTTTACGGCGTCATTGAGAGGGTTGTTCAGTTCATCTGAAAGCAGTTTGTCGTCCTTGAGCAATCTATGATATGGCTTCCTCGGGAACATTAGAGGCGACAGATACAATGTGTCTATAAGTTTGTAATCCCTCGACAGAAATGGCCTCAGGTACTTATAGTCATGTTCTGTTATATTGTGTCCGCACAAAAAATGTGCATCGCTGATGAAGTTCACAAAATCCGCGATGCGTGATGTATGTATTGATTTACCGGCTTTTACGGCTCCGGCATCTACAATTTTGCCTCGGCCGTCGATTTCCAGATCGATAAATGCTATATTATTCATTGGTTATTTGCCTTGCCTCATTTGACAAATATAACGAATAATAATGATATTTACCTTTTTCGGCGGAACAACCTGTCGGTGGCGATAAGAATGAAGGTCAATGCTTCTGAAACGGGCAGGGCCAGCCAGATTCCCGGGGTGCCTGCAATGCGCGGCATGAGGAGGAATGCAGGAACGAGGAAAACAAGTCCTCGTGCAAAAGAGTAGATGGTCGCAGGAATAATCCGCTCAATGCTCTGATAGTATCCGATTACGGTAACATTGACAATGTAGAAAACGAATCCCGTTGCCATTAGCGGCATTCCGGCGGAGGCGATGCGGTAGCCGTTCGCATCGGTGCTGAGAAACAGCGCTGCAACGTATTTTACGCCAAAGGCGAGTGCGGACGAGAGGAGGATTCCGGCGCCGATTGCGGTGATCAATGCCACTTTGCGGGCTTCCACTACCCTGCCCCTTTTGCCTGCGCCGTGGTTGTAGCTGATAATCGGCTGGGCGGACTGTGAAATGGCATTGCCGGTCATGAAGATGAAGGGCATAATGTAGCATGCGATAGAGAACGCGGCCACGCCATCTTCGCCCAAGTATCTCATAAACACGTAGTTGCCGATGAACATAAGGATAGAGATGCTGCATTCTCCCAAAAATGCGGAGAAGCCGAGGCGGAACTGGTAACCGATATTTCTCGCGAACAGGCAGAGGCTCTTGAAGGACCATTTCAGCCTGTACACTTTCATTGACCTGGACAGGAAGAGTATATAGAAGATGACCATGCCGGCACCGAACCATAAAGCTATGAATGTGGCGAATGAGACGCCTTCAAGGCCTTTGTCGAGGATGAACAGGAATATGTAGTCCAGGACGATGTTCAATATCGCCGGTATCGAGGATGTGAACATCGCGTAGGTCGGCGAACCGTCGAGGCGTATGATGAGGAGTCCCACCGACTGAAGGAACATGGCGCAGAAAGCCAATGACAGCCACCGCTGATAATCAAGCACATGCGGCAGGAGCCTGTCAGAAGATCCGAGCAGGTAAGCGGTCTGCGTGCTGAAGCACTGTACCAGGATGGTTATGGTCAATGTCAATGCCAATCCGAATATGATGGTCTGTGTCATATTGATTCTGGCCGCCTTGGCATTGTTTTGGGACAAATGGATGGACGAGACGACTGAGCAGCCAATGCCGAGCATCAGTCCGATGGCGGTCATCAGGAGCCAGAATGGCGAGAATATATTGACGGCTGCCAATGCGTCACTTCCGACGCCGTGTCCGATGAAGACACCGTCAATTACTGTCATCAAGGAGATGCAGAGCATTCCCAAAAGTGTCGGCGTAAGCATTTTGCCGAAGAGCTTCGGAATGTTGTCCGAGCCGAAATCGATTGCGTTCCTTTGCATAGCTGTCTGGTTCATAAAACGCGAAGATACGAAAATAATGATAGTTTTTATGTAACTTTGTTTGGTATAAAATATTTTCGCTATGCTTGAAACAGGTAATCCTATGCCGGATTTTTCGGCGCATGACCAGAATGGTAACATTGTCTCATCACGTGATCTTATCGGGAAGAAGACCGTCGTATATTTTTATCCCAAGGCCAATACTCCAGGTTGTACTGCGGAGGCATGCAGCCTGAGGGATAATTATGAAAGGTTTCTGACATTGGGGTACAATGTCATTGGCATAAGTAAGGACAGCGTGAAGGCGCAGAAAAATTTCAGTGACAAATACACATTGCCGTTCCCTCTGCTTTCTGATCCGGAAGCATTGATAATCAAAGCTTTCGGTGCATGGGGTGAGAAGAAGCTTTACGGGAAGGTTTATGAAGGCATTCTGCGTAAGACTTTCATTTTCGATGAGAAGGGCATTCTCGTCGAGGTTATCGATAAGGTGAACACCAAAAATCACGCTGAACAGATTTTGGGTTAGTAAGCATGAAAAAATAAGTTGGTAAAGATTTGTGAAGGATTTTCGAGGATAGATTTCTTTTCGAAGAAGGAGTGTACTGGACGTACACGACTGATGAGAAAAGGAATATAGACCGAAAAGACGAGCAAAGATTACCAAGTTATTTTTTAAGGATTACTTAGTTATTATGGTGAATTATCAGTTTACGGAAGGCACAATCTGTGCGCCGGCCACGATTCCCGGTACGGGTGCGATTTCTATTATACGCGTAAGCGGGAAAGAGGCATTGACAGTAGCGGACAAAATCATTGACCTTAAGGGTGAGTCTCTTTCTGAAACCGAAGGTTACAGGCTTCGCTACGGGACGGTTTTCGCGACTGACGGCAGCGTGCTCGACAATGTGATTGTCAGTGTGTTCCGCGCGCCGCATTCATATACCGGCGAGAATTCGGTGGAGATTTCCTGTCATGCGTCCAGGTTTATCGTCAATGCGATTCTGGAGCTTCTTGTCAATGCGGGAGCGCGTATTGCCGCTCCTGGTGAGTTTACGCGTCGTGCTTTTGTCAATGGCAAGATGGATCTTGCTCAGGCTGAAGCTGTTGCGGATGTCATCGCGTCTCAGAGCGCGGCTTCCCACAAGGTGGCGATGAATCAGCTGAAAGGTGGCTTTTCGTCTGAGCTTAAAGTTCTAAGAGACAAGCTTTTAAAGATGACTTCCCTACTGGAACTCGAATTGGATTTCAGTGAGGAGGATGTGGAGTTTGCCAGCCGTTCCGAACTGGGAGCTCTGGTCAATGAGGCATTGTCCCATATCGGCCGTCTGACTGATTCTTTCAGTCGTGGCAATGCTATCAAGAATGGTGTCCCGGTCGCTATCGTTGGTGCGACCAATACGGGCAAGAGTACTCTGATGAATGCGCTTCTTGGCGAGGATCGTGCCATTGTTTCCGATATTGCCGGCACGACACGTGACACCATAGAGGAGATGCTTAATCTTGGCGGCGTAATGTTCCGTTTCATCGATACTGCCGGTATCCGCGAGACTGACGAGATAGTCGAAAAGATAGGTATCGAGAGGACGTTCAAGAAGATGGATGAGGCGTCTATCGTATTGGGTATGACCGATTTGTCCCGCGGAGAGAATTCTGTTCTGGCCGATGCGGAGTATATTTGGGATAAGGTCAATGCTTGTGGGGCCGGGCGTGAGTTTTTGCTGCTGGCCAACAAGTGTGATGTCGATGAAAGTGAGTCAGTGATGGCCGGTGAAGGTCATGTCGCAGGTTATGCCGGGACCGGTTTTACCGAGACAGGTTCTGGGGCTGGTTCTGCTGACAAGACTGGAAAGATGGCGAGAATTGAGGCCGCCTTGCGTGAGAAAGGCATATCAGCCAAGCTGATTCCGATATCGGCGAAAACTGGCGACGGTCTGACTGCATTGACAGAAGCTCTGGCGGAAATCGGCAGTCGGATTACGGGTGACACTGACGAGACCCTGGTGACAAATATCCGTCATTATGAGGCGCTGGTACTCGCTGCGACAGCTCTCGGGCGTGTCCGCGACGGGCTGCAGGTGGCTACGCTGCCGCCGGACCTAATTGCTCAGGACCTTCGAGAGGCGCTGTATCATCTGGGGGAAATCGTCGGGGAGATAAGCACGGAGGAAGTTTTGGGGAATATATTTCGGAATTTTTGTATCGGGAAATAACCCAATATCAACAAACATCGAAATATAGCACAAAACCATTAAATATCAACATCTTATCTCCGGAACGGATGTTTAACAATTTAATGGTTTTTAATGCATTTCTACGCTTTTTTGTCATAATTTGTACCGCATTTGTACCTTGTGCGGTACAATATCTCACGTCTTTCCGACCACCGTGCCAAGGAACTCCGCAGGTTGGACAACGTTGAACAACCTTGAACAAAGATGGACACCGAAAACCGTAGATGCAGCCCAATTGACCCGCTATGGACACACCAAGAAGAACCTACCGCAAAATCTGCCAACACTGCGGAAAAGAATTCATCGCCTACACATCGGCGACAGCCTACTGCTCACACCGATGCTCCGGACTTGCCGACAAGCTCCGCAAGAGAAACGACCGGCTCAAATCCACCACCAAGGAAGTACGAGAACTCCAGCGCCAAGCCCTGCTAGACAAGAATTTCCTGACACTCACCGATGCCGCCAAACTGATGCAAATCTCACGCACCACTCTCTACCGCATCATTAAACTCAACTCCATCCCACTCAAGCGCTTTACCGACCGCACGGTCCGCATCTCCAGAGAAGATCTCGACAAGGCAGCGAACCGACAAGTCACACTTGAAGACACAACTATCACCGAAAAAGAGGACATCCTCACCAACTGGATGACCAAAGAGCAAATAATGGAGGAATACGGCATCACCCTGAGCTGGCTCCACTCCACCACCAAGCGTCTCGGCATCCAGCCACGCACCATCGGATGCAAGAACTTCTACGACAAGGCACAGATAGACAAGATCTTCACCCGTGAAGACTACACCGATTCCGAAAAATGGTACACCTTCGACCAGCTCCGCGAACAGACCGGAATGCGCACCGAATCTATCTGCGACTTCTGCAGGACCCACAAAATCACACGCGAGCGCAAGAACGGCACGACATACGTCGCCAAACGCCAATGGGATAATGCCAGAGGCACGAATACCGACACAGACAAATACATCACAATGAAAGAAATCACCGCTACCTACGGTCTCTCACGCAACCACCTCTACACAATTTTCAAGGAGAACGGAATCGAAAGAGTAAAATTTGGTAATTTTGTATACTTCAACAGAGAAGAGGTCCGTACCCTTCTCACAAACAGAAAGCAAAATGGGCGCAGTTAAAGTGACACTCAGAAAGCGGGAATACGCCAGCGGCAAAGTCTCCCTCTATCTCGACTTCTATCCTGCCATCCGCAACCCCAGAACAATGCAGATGACACGCCGCGAATATCTCGGCATCTACATAATGAAAAGCCCGCGCACAGCAGCGGACCGCAGAGTCAATGCCGCCAAGCTCAAGCAGGCCGAGGCCATCCGCGCTCAGAGAGAAATATCCCTGATCAACGAACAATACGGATTTCTCGACAAGGGCAAAGGGATGATGAACGTCCTTGATTATTTCTATTCCATCCTGCCAGGCCACGACAAGAAATGGCGCATAGTCTATGAACACTTCAACATATTCGTGAAAGGCCAATGCAACTTCGACGAGCTCACCGTAGATTTCTGCAACAAGTTCCGAGAATATCTCGGCACCACGACACGCATCAAGAGCGACCACCTCAAACTCTCCCAGAATTCAGCCGCAGGATACTGGAGCACATTCCGCGCATTCCTTGCCATCGCCTTCAAAGAAGGCTACCTGAAAGAGAATGTAAATGACTACCTTGACAAGATAGAAACCCAGGAGACAAAGCGGGAATACCTCACACAAGAAGAACTCCAGAAAATTGCGGACTCTCACTGCGACTACCCCGTCCTCAAATCCGCCTCGCTGTTTTCCTGCCTCACCGGACTCCGGCTGAGCGACATCCTCCCGAAATTCTTCGTGGACGGAGAAATAGTCATCAAAAACAGGCTCATCACCCAGGAAGTCCAAGAAGCACGCGAAGCCAAACTCACCGTGGACAAAATCATCGCCCACCTCCACGAAAAGGGAGACAAGAAAGCCATTGTTGACTTTGAACCAGATTGGGCACAAGACACTGTAGACCGCCTCCTCTTCCCAGAGAACTACAAGAATCCGGAGAGCGACGAACCATTCTTCGACAACAAAATCGAAGACTTCCTCAAATTCAAGAAGATTTCATATCAGCGGCACAAAAGCTACTGCTGCATATTCGATATCGTCAAACGATTCGAACTCTACGCCGGAAAGCCAATCAATATGGACAAAGCTACAGGAGATACCCTCGTCAGCCTTGAAAAATTCTTAAGGAAGAACACACCTTCTTTGAACCAAAGAAAGACAAATATCGCGTCATCCTAGTCCCGAATAAAAAATACAAATACGTCTGGGACAACTCCCACCACGAAAAAGTATCCCAGAAACGCAGCGACAACGCCATCGTTACCTATATGAGCGCAGTCCGCGCCTATTGGCTATGGTGTATAGATATGGGATACACCCAGAACAACCCATTCCGCAAATACACAGTGGGTTCACAGAAATACGGCACCCCATACTACATCACCGCAGAAGAACGTGACCTCCTGTACAAGACAGACCTCAGTGCAAACAAGGAAGTCGCACTCGCAAGGGACATCTTCATATTCCAATGTTACATCGGATGCCGCATCAGCGACCTGATGTCATTCACCAATGACAACATAGAGAAAAGCGAAAACGGAGTAGCAGTACAATACATCCCAAGCAAGACAAAAGAAGAAAATCCACGAGTAGTCAAAGTTTACCTTGCGCCCACCGCCATCGAAATCCTTGAACGCAACAAAGGCAAATCAGCAACCGAGCTCTTCCCTTTCATCAGCATCGGAAAACTCAACGACCTCATCCGTGTAGCAATGAAACATGCCGGCATCATCAGGGTCGTAACCATCGTCAACCCTGTCACCAAACAATCAGAGCAGCATCCAATCTGCGACGTGACCAGCTCACATATGGACCGACGCACCTTCATCGGCAACCTGTATAAAAGGTCAAAGACCCGAACCTCGTTGGCAAGCTCTCCGGACACTGCGAAGGCTCGAAAGCATTCGCCCGCTACCGCGACATTGATGACGATATGATCAAAGAAATGACAAAGCTACTCGACTAAAACCGACCTACCATTATGAACGATAGAGACGCAGAACTCATAATCTCAAGCCTCAGAGGCTATTCCACAGAGGCTTCCAAAGTTTTAGAATACATTCATAAGTATGACTACAGAAGCGAAGCAGCAGCCTGGGACACAAACCGGAACCCTTCGTTACTAGAAGTCGAACATCCAACCCTGTACGACCTGTTCATCAGACTTGCACACTATATAAATCAAATCCCCCACCGGAACGATAACATCGCACGGAATTCATTGTTGTGTAAAAACAATTTCGAATCATTCTGTAGATATATCAACGCAAGTCAGAACACTCTCATAGCTGCTGGTTTCAACCGCATAAAGATTGAACCAATGAAGAAAGTAGCTGAAGCATTCAAGAGTCTGAACCTCGTCAATGAATCAGCCATACTGCTCAATGTGTATAATTTCACTTTCAAAGTTCGCAAATGGTACCAGGCATCAAAAAGAAACCCAGGCACACCGATAGTACTCAAACTTGAAATCAATTATGATGAAGCATCAACAACAGACTTGGCTGAAGACTGGGGCTTTTCATCTTTTGAAAGTCTTTTCAAACCATCCTGCAACTACAGTTCCAAGCAGAAACGGGCACTGTACGACAACCTCAAAGAACTTTATAACACAGAAGACCCCAAGACAGCCGATAAAATCGTAATGGCAGTAATCCTAAAGTTCAGAAAGCCACATACACACTATCATCAACCATTTGGAACTAAAACCATTACGGAATGCAAGGTACAAGCTATGGCCGCATTCGAGCGCGATGGCAAAGTCATCCGCAGCTACACAGAAAATTCCCTGACAGATCCACCAAAACTTGCCGACGCTCACGTGAAAAGAGCAGAAAGCATCATATCTAAATCTTTAGAATCAATCTAAGAATCCTTTTAGTATTTTTTAGACAAAACCTTTGTAAACCGCTTGCTTACAGGCGGTTATTTTTATACAAGCAAGTATTTGCAATAAGTTCATTTAGTCATTTCGAAGCCGTTCAAATCCGATATAACTTGCGCCCTGAAAATGAAAACAAGAATTATCGGCTGCTTTCATTTTGTGTGTCGAGCAGGTACGGAGACCGATAACTCCGTACCGAGGGACACAACCTTCCAAAACAAACTCAAAATGGAAGTGAATATCATTGAATTGGCAAGACAATGCCCGGAAGTGACGATTTCCGTAAAAGCGTCAGACCCTGTGGAAATGGGCAAGACATTAAAAGACGAACTGCTGCAGGACCTTCGGGGAGTGCTGCCTGAAACGCCCACACGTGAAGAAGACTCATTTCTGACACGTGAAGAGACAATGAAGAAACTCGGTGTTTCAAGTGCCACCCTATGGCGTTGGAAGAAATGCAGCTACCTCGTTCCCGTACAACTCAGAGCAATGAACCGCTACTGCATCTCCGACATCAATGCAATCCTCATCAACAAAGGAGGTGCCATATGAGCCAGCCGCAACACATCAGCGAAGTAATGCACCAGCTCGTTCTGAACAACCCGAACGACCCGTGGGCACAGATACTCCGCCACTGCCCTTTCATCCAGCTGGCAATGCTCAAGAAAGGCTATATGTCCCTGAACGACCTCACCGATGAAGAAATAGACCGTCTAATCCAATGCGACATCGACGGCCTTGACATCCAAGAGCTCAAAAGAAAGGAGGCACATAATGACTAAAGAATACCTTCTCTCCAAGACCCTCTACGGTGTGGACATCATCCAGAACCTCATCCGCAAGGAATTCTCTGACTACATTATGAACATAAAAGGAGACGACCGCGGAGAAAATCCCGACCCCGTCTATGCAGACGGCAGAATCATCCAAATTACCGTGGACAAGACCTACAGGCAAGGCCGGCGGCTTCCGGAACGCAAAGCCAGATACCACTACCTCGACGAAACTCTCCCTGACGGTGATGCCATAGCCCTCGCAACTGCCTACTGGCACGAACGGGGCGAACAGCTCTCCCATCAGGAAATCCTCGACCGGCTCGCATCAGAAATGCACATACAGGAAGCGGACTATAACCCATATAATCCCTCACCCCGCAAACACGAGCCAGAGCCGTCGCCAAAGCCCGAGCAACTGAAAATGCCACCGGCACCACGATTCAGCTTCTATCGCAGGCCAATCAAAAACACATGCCCCTGCAGAGAAGCCTCACCGGAAGACATCTTCAAATACCTCGTCAGTGATTATGCCAGGCAGCACACCGAAAAACTGCGTACAATCAAGGACAACAAAGCCCGCAGCCGCTACAAAGCCGAGCACCTTGACCACATCACCCCGGGAGGACTCTTCAGCACACGCAAAGAATCCGATCTAATAAAAGCATCAGGCTATATGGTAATTGACTTCGACCACATAAGCGGAGCAAAAGACCTCGTCAAGAAACTAGCTAACGACGAGCGCTTCGAGACCGTCCTCGCCTTCCGCAGCCCTTCAGGTGACGGAGTCAAATGGATTGTGGCACTGCCGGATATAACCAAACCGGACGGCACACCACTCACATACGGAGATTACTTCACCATACTCTCCAACTACTCACGCAAGGCCTACGGAATCGAAGCAGACCCATCCGGCAAAGACATTTGCCGAGCCTGCTTCCTTCCCTACGACCCCGACGCATTTCTCAACCCGTTATACATCGAAAACAACATAGAATATGACATCGACAAATTTCTACATTGACCTTCTCAACGAAGGCAACACACTTTCAGCATACTCCGGATGCACACAGCATCCGGACACCCTACCACAATCCTCAGACACAAGGGAAAGGCTCGAAGCACTTATAGCACAACTTAAGGCCAGCGGTACAGACATCACATCCGGCTACAATGACTGGCTCAAAGTCGGCTTCGCCCTCGCCGCAGAATTCGGAGAATCCGGCAGAGAATACTTCCACGAAATCAGCGCCCTCTACTCCGGCTATGAGCGACAAGAATGCGACAAAAAGTACGACCAGTGCCTCAAATCAGATACCGGCAAGACCAACATCGGCACAATCTTCTATCTCGCGGAACAACAAGGAATTAAGCCACCTCACCAAGAGCGAAGCAACAGGCCCGAAGCTCACAAAACTAAATCCGAAACGACAAGCGACAAAAATGTCGCCGTGTCGTTTGTAGAAACAAGCGAAGAAGACAGAAGCCTGACACTCTTTGAAGAATCCATCTACGCCCACCTGCATTCAATCCTGACCAAAGCCACCCAAACAATGAACATACGTCAGGAAAAAGACCTCATCCTCATAGGCTCCATAGCCACCCTCTCAAGCGTCCTCCTCCCATTCCGCACCATCTTCCACGGCAGGACAATCTTCACCAACCTCTTCCTCTTCGTCCCCGGGCCGGCAGGATCAGGCAAAGGCAGACTCGACTTCTGCTACCGGCTCGTCCGCCCCATCCACAACGACAAACGCGAACTCTGGCAGCTCGCACAGGAAGAATACAAACAGGAACTCGACCGCTATCGCGCCCTTTCCAAAAAAGAGAAAGCCAATGCCACCTCACCGGTCAAGCCCCCAATCACACTCCTGCGAGTCCCTGCCAACTGCAGCGCCACCTCATTCGCTGAAGCGATGGCCGACAACGGCAATATGCTGATATTCGAAACCGAAGGCGACCCTGTAGTCAACACCTTCAAAAGCGACTACGGCAACTACTCCGACAACTTCCGCAAAGCCTTCGCCCACGAAGAATTCGGCTACCTCCGCCGTGGCAACGACAACGAAGAAAAAGAAGTCCAGAACCCACGCCTCTCAGTAGTCCTCTCCAGCACACCGGAACAGGTCAAATCCCTCATCCCCAATGCCGAAAACGGACTCCTCAGCCGCTTTATCTTCTACTGTATGTCAGCCACCGACGAATGGCTCGACGGCTTCTCAGGCTACGACTCCGACAACCCCCTCGAACAAGTCTTCGACCAGCTCGGAGCCGAAGTCGAACGATTCTACCAGGAACTTTGCCAGATCAATCAAGTCTGGTTCACCCTCTCAATCGTCCAGCAGCAAAGATTCAACGACTACTTTACCGAAGAAAAGCAGCGGATGAAAGAACTCAACGGAGACCTCTACAACGCCAGCACCCACCGTCTCTCCTGGGCCTGCCTGCGCATCTCGATGGCCCTCACCGCCCTGCGTTGTATGGACAGCGGCTCAATCCCGGAAAGAATCGAATGCTCCGACACAGACTTCGATGTCGCCCTATCCATCATCAGGACCATCTCCCATCACAACGACTACATCTCCAACGTCCTCAATGACGGCATCACAGAAGACGTCAAAGTCTCCGAAACCTACAGCTCCGCAGCCCGCAACGTCCTGCTGAACAACCTGCCCGACAGATTCACATCAGAAGATATGCAGGTTCTCTCAGTCAAGCTCGGCAAATCCATCCGCACCATCCAGAGACAGATTCGTCGGGCCATACAGAACGGGCAGGTCAAGGAATTATCCAAAGGAAGATACGAACGGCTGAAATAACGGCAGAAGGCCTCAATCCATTGCAAATCACTATACCCAAGCAATTTGAGGCCTTCTAATTAAACAACAGAACAAACAATATGCATATCAAAAATTTCCAATTTTCATTCAAAAATCATAACTTTGAAGATTATAAGGGCGAAAATGCCCTCAAGAAGAACAATATGGCAAGGAAAGCACAAAATAAGAAAAAATATACATTCATCGACCTGTTCGCTGGCTGTGGTGGGTTGAGTGAAGGCTTCCTTGAATCCGGACAATTTGAACCATTGGCTCATGTCGAATGGGAGTTACCAATGGTAAATACACTTCGCAACAGACTTTCGACACATTGGGACTATAGTGAAGAAGAGGCACGTAAATCTGTTATACTTTTTGATATTCAAAAAACAAAGGAACTTCTTTGTGGAAAGTGGGCAAAAGATTCAATAGCCAAATATGGTTTGTACAATCACCCTGATATTATTTCAAAAGGGCTGAAGGGACTTATAGGTAGAAAAAAAGTAAACCTTGTAATTGGCGGCCCGCCTTGTCAGGCATATTCTATTCACGGAAGAGCTACTGACAAAGACTCAATGCAAAATGATTACAGAAACTACTTGTTTGAAAGCTTCGTTAAAGTTGTTAAAGCGTTCAAACCGGACATATTTGTTTTTGAAAATGTCGCAGGAATATTGTCTGCAAAACCAGGAGGCATTCATGTGACAGAACGAATATATTCGGCTTTTTCAGATGCTGGATATTCAATTCGAACCCCAAAGGAATTATGTAATTCAATATATAATGCGATTGACTTCGGTGTTCCTCAGAATAGGCCAAGAGTAATTATTTTGGGGGTTAGAAAAAACAGCAGATACGATTTGGAAAAGTTATACTCATCAATATCATCGGAGATTACGAAAGAGTATAAAACGGTCAGAGATGCGATATTCAATCTACCAAAAATTCTACCTCTAAAGGAACCTATTAAAGTCGGTAAAGGGAATGTATCGCATCAAGTCATTGACCCCAATCCAATGATTACCCAGCATGAACCAAGGTATCATGCACCAAGGGAAGTCAACGTCTTTAGGGAATGGGTGACTAACGATATGAATCGCATTTCACAAAAAGAAAAAATAGATTTTCGGAAGTATGCACTTTAGGCTTGGAAATACCTCCGTTATTTAGTTGAAATTATT
>ENA-ORRE01000008-ORRE01000008.1-human-gut-metagenome-genome-assembly--contig:-NODE-8-length-142017-cov-38.630190_pt1 | contig 142017 bp, 135 predicted proteins | sample MGYA00242171_ERZ509126 | MGnify/ENA primary metagenome ERZ509126 (study PRJEB26280, sample SAMEA2338648) | human gut metagenome | biome: human gut; feature: human-associated habitat; material: faeces... | reverse complement strand
TGAGCTAAGGCTCTATGCCTTGCATGACTGTCGCATCACTCGAAATGTCGGATGAACCAAAAGTTTTTTATCCACGATTCCGCGCGCGACATTATCATACCCGATATGTTGCGTGCCATGCAAGAGCAGAACAAGACTTACGCAGTTATAGACGGCTTCCCAATACCGCAAGACAAGATAAAGGTTGTAAAAGTTAGTGCGGATACCCGGGAGGTGGTGTTGGCATCCGATGGCTATCCGTTCTTATGCCCCACTCTCGCCGAAAGCGAAGCGTGCCTTAAGGAACAGATAGTCCGCGACCCGCTGAACATAAACACATTCAAAGCTACCAAAGGAATGCTGACTGGCAATCTGTCTTTCGACGATAGGGCTTATATACGCTTCTCTATCGGATAATAAAACCAAACCTTTACAAGGGGCAGCAACACATTGGCAATAGGCCTTTATAGTTGCTTCGTGAAGCATCTGCGCCGCTTCACATATTCCGGATTAAACAATTTCCATTGCGAAAGTTCTTTGCAGTTATTCTCCAACTGTGGCCCTGTTTCCGCATGGGTGTAGCCACATAGATGGCATACATTGAATATATCTTTGAATAACATGGCATTCACTCCCATGCCCTGATAATCCGAACGAATAGCAATTAGCATCATATCCAACTTATCTGAATGGCTCATCTTTATCGCCTTCAACAGATGATACCATCCAAAAGGCAACAGCTTTCCATTCGTTTTCCTCATTGCTTCCGACAGGCTGGGTATTGTAATCGCCGCTGCCACAAGTTCCTCGTTTTTATTCTCAACGAGTGAGATGCAGCGAGTGTCTATAAAAGGGATATAACTTCTTAAGAAGTAATCAATCTGAGCCGTTGACAACTTGCTGAATCCAAAGAGAGGTGAATAAACGGAATTTAGCAAATTGAATATCTTATGGCCATATCCGTCCTTCATGATTTCGCGTTTTGTAACTCTCTTCATGCGGAGGCCAAAGCGTTCTGTTACTAATTTCTCTACGCGGACAAACTTTTCTGGCAATTTATCAGGTATATCAATGCAGATACTTATCCAATCCACCTCCTTTTTATAGCCCAGTTGTTCCAGATATTTCGGGTAATACGGATAGTTATATAGCGTTATTATCGTTGCCTTCTTATCGAAATCCTCAACGAGCATACCCTCTTTGTCAAAGTCGGTAATGCCCATCGGCCCTTGCACATTGGTCATTCCGCGTTCTTGCCCCCAAGTCTCAACTTTCCAGAGCAGTGCCGCCGCCACATCTATATCGTCAATAAAATCGAGGAAACCAAAGCGGACATTCTTCACGTCCCAAGTTTTATTGGCCTTATGGTTGATTATCGCAGCCACCCTTCCCACCACCTTGCCATTTTCATCACAGGCGATAAACGGTTGGACGTCGCTGAACTCCAATCCAGGATTAGATTTCGGAGAGAAGAAATTATGTATGTCGATTTCCAAGTCTGGTACATAATATGGGCAATCTGCATATAAACGATTCCCAAATTCCGCGAAGTCGTTCATCTCATGCTTATTGTTCACCTCTTTTATAACTATTTGTCTCATCTTTGTTTCCAAAAGAATACTTGCAAGTACAAAGTTAATTATTTTCTTTGAAATATGAGTCTAAGAAAACTAAGATTATAATTTCTCGAAGAGAAAACAAATTTTAGGTCTGCATTTGGCAGCCGTTTTTGATGCCAGAAAAGCGGTATAAATCCCACTACCCATACTGTCAAAAATCTTTACAAGTATCCCCCTCAGAATTGCCGTATTTTCTTTAAAATCTTTCTTTCTCGAAAATATGACAAAATACGGCGTTTTTCGCAGTTTTAAGCTAAAGTGTTGATAGTCAGATGCTTATCATGTTTTTACGTCATTTTACCCCTTTTTGAGTGCTTTCTCAACCTCTTAAAATCGTTAAAGTAGTACCTCAAGAAGCTCAAAGTGGCACTTTGAGGCTCTCAAAGTACTACTTTGGGCCTCTTAAAGTGGCACTTTAGCGACCTTAAGTGGCTACTTTGAGACTCTAAAAGTGCCACTTTTGAAAGCTAACGAACGTTAAATTGTAAAGAAACGCATATTTTGGACGTTTTCAGGAATGGCAAATTTCAGCAAAAAAACGGTCATTTTGGAGTCAATAGTGGCACTTTTAGGGTATTAAGGCATCATTTTTAGAGATTTAGCACCTTATTTTTAAGGTCAAAAAACATAGAAAAAGGCCTAAAAGACCAATATTTAACAGATGTTTACACAAATGAATGAACTTCTCAGAGGGGTGATTTTTGACAAAAAAACTTTACATTTCAAGGTGATTTCATGTGTCTGCAATCTTATGAAATTTTGGTCTTGACATTGGATTATAAAATGTACCAAAATGCTATCTGAGAATATAGTAAAAGCCAGCACCACTACTCCATCGCCAATACAAATCGCAAAGAACAGTATAGCTGTACGGTCAAGATATATAATGGAATAAATTTTGCCAGTCTCGTTAAGCCAACAGTCAGGATATTATAAGCATCGCCGATGCTGCGTATTGTGCCAAAGACCAAGCCGTATGTGAGAGAACAGACAATTATCACAAACATTATATAAGGTATAATAATCTGCGAGAAACTGCTCGGATATAAGTGTCCGATGGCATTTAGAAGGGTTGCGTGTGGCACAACCGACAGTAGAAGCATTATGCAAATGGCAATAATGATTTCGGCAAACACAATTCTGATGGCATGACGACGGCGAAACAGATAGGGCATATCGGCTGAATTGCCGGGTGCGTTGCCGTTTTTGAAGTCGCTTTTTATGACTCCGCAGCTCGTTACGGCACCATAAGCCATAAAAGAAAGTATCAGCCACACAAGAATCGGACTCAAAAGATTCTCGGTGAACGTACTGCAAAGCCATCTTATCCCTTCGCTGCTGAGAAGGGAATGGATTGTGAAATCTGGGGCCATAACATTTATCAACCATGAAAAGAATATCAATAGTATCTGTCCTATGGCCAATATTAATGCGCAAACACCTAACAAGCGATTATTCTTCATCGGGCGTAAGATTGTCTATATCTATTATTCGCAATTCCAAGGCTCTGACCGCGAGGCGTGTGGCATTGACACTCATGCCGGCTTTTCCTTCGGGGAAGAGTTTCCTAACGAGCTCATTTTGTCGTTTCTCGAGACTCTTCACTCCGAAAGGCATACCGCGCAGGTTGGTTATCTGTTCCTTTGTGTAGCCTAAAGCGAGATGTCGAAGGAATCGCTCGTCGTACTCGTCAATCTCATATTCAATCATTGCCTCCTGATGGAGCAACTGTGAACTGACACTTTGCTTGAAACGGCTGACAATACGTTCGAGTATCGGCTGATTGAAAACAAACTTTTTGCCGTTCATCACACTTGCCACATCGCCACTGGTAAGCAGTTCTCCACTTTTTAGGCATATCCCATCGGCACCGGCATCGAGCACGTCAACCCATAGTTTCTCATTGAGAATCTCGCCAGTAAATATAAGCACCTTGATACTGGGATATGCATCCTTTGTCTGCCGGCATATCTCTACACCGATTGTAGTAGACCCTCCCAAGCCGAGGTCAAGCAACACGAGGTCAGGCTTCTGCTGCTTCATCAGCCGCCAATAGACCATTTCGTTCTCGGCAGTGCCAATGATTTCGGCTTCAGGTATATCGTTCTTGAATATTCCTTCGGTACCTTTCAGTTCCAAAGGTACATCTTCGACTATTATTACTTTAAAGTTCTTCATGTTTTCTGATTTTGTTTTTGATTGTTATATATTGCCAATGTAACGATTATCTCTGTTCCTTTATCCGATGGTTGTGCCACGATGCCACATCCCCGCATATTACTTGCCTCACCTGTGTCGCGTATTATCTGCCGGCAAAGCAAGTATGGCAGGTTCTTGACATCGGGGTAAAATAGCTCGGCGCACTGCTTTTCTGTGAGCAAGAGCGAGTCCATCTGTATGTGTAAGTCCACATAACGGCAGTTGCGGTTGCTTAATGCGACACTCAGATATTTCTTCCCGTTTTCTTTCTTTAGGATTTCAAATAGATATGCCAGCATATCCGGGTCGGCAAGTACGGCTATTTCAGAATTTATATCCTTTCTTATTTCAGAAAGAAATACTGGTTTGCACGTTCTTTTTTGCGCCTCCGCCTGTCGTGTGGCCTGCATACTCAGTATTGTATAGAGTTCTTTATAGTAGGTCGCTAATTCCTTTATCGAATCTATATCTTTATCCTCTGTATCAACAAGTTGCCTTATACGAGAAGGGTAATACATTGTTTCGTGTTTCAGAGTAGAGAGACAGTTGTCGAGAACATTGTTGTTGATATACAGTTTCCCACTCTCGTAATCGGCTCGCCGGCACTCATCCTCCATCAATTCTATGCGCGTCATCTCCTGTGAATATGTCGATACATACTTCGTGAGTGCGGCTTTTATCTGCAAGACTATATCTTCCAAATCCTCCGGAAATCTGTCAGTGCTTATCACCGATATTTCTTTCAATTTGAAATCCGGTGTCTCATCGCCGAGTAGTATACCGTTTATGCGCCTAATCTGTTCTATGCAGAACCTATAATATATGTGATGGCGATAGTAAAGGAAATAATATGCTGGGAAAATCATCAGGAGCAGCAACAAAAGAATGACTATCGCAATGTTCTTGTTAGTCTCCGATTTCTGCATTATTCGGCAGTACTCGCCCAGCTGTTTGTCGGCAGTAACCTCCTTGAATAGTTGAGTATATACATTGTTACAATAGCGATATAACGACCATTGATGCAATGCGAGAGCCGCCACCGCGCTTTCATTGCGGATAGAAAGTATCACATCATAGTTGGTTCTTACGCCGTTTTGAAACCATTTTATCTCGGATGCCTTTTCTGTAACGTTGCCTTCACGCTTCATCAGGTTCTTCGCATCGGTCGGATATTGCTCAATGTAATGGCGGTTGAGATATATCCGGCTGCTGTCGGCATAGACTAAGGTCCGGGAATAATCGCCGTTGATGTTGCTGAAGTATGCGGAATCGGCAAATGCTGCGGCCTTGTCAAGTGCCGTAGGTTCATGTTTGGCTGCGCTCACATTGCAGTACAATCCGGAAAAGAGAAGGCACAAGACTGTTCTTACCACTCCTTTAGGCAGACGAAAGTAGAATCTGCTGCCTTTTCCCGGCGTACTTTCTGCCGCAATCATGCAGACTTCAAACAGACGGCTGGTCTTCTTGTACTTGTTTATGATGCCCAAACAATTTACCAGTCCAAAGCCATGAGATTTCGGAGCCATAGAATCGCGGGTGTTTTCCACGTCATTCTTTATTGGATTGCGGTCGAATAAGTGGTCAAGTTCTTCCTTTTCAATGCCTTTTCCAGTGTCTTCGACCGATATTTCCACATATTTTGCCGCCGAAGAATCCGCATAAACCGTTACTTTTTCGCCTTTCCCGGTAAACTTACGCGCATTGTCGGCAAGCGTATTTATCATAAACAAGGTCAGTATCTTGTCCGCCTTCACATATTCGGTTGTACTTTCAACTGTGAAATCTATTCCTTTCAAGAGGAAACTCATGCTGCCCCGTCGTACAATATCAAATAGTTCGTTGAGCGGAAAAGTCTCTATTTGCAGGCGCAAATCACCTTGACGTAACTGAATCCATTCTGTCAGAACAGAATTATAGTCATTTATTTTGTCGGTCAACTCACGGATGTATTCATATCTTTCTTGCTGTTGGCCGTTGTCACAGGTATTTGCCAGATGTCTTATCTCGTTCAGAATGCGGTCGATGAATGGCGTTATATTATTGACGAGCGACACTTTTGCACGCTGTTCCAAATTGCGTTTCTTGTTGCGTACCACATCTATACGCTTCAAAGAACACTCTTCGCTCATCTCTTCATATTTATCTTCCAGATCTTTAATATACACCTCGTTACGTTTTTGCCATTCTTCCAAAGGTTCAAGCAGCGTTTTCAAAAAATTGTTGTTATAGCTTTTCTTGCGTAAACGGTCGAAGAAGTATAGTGAGACAAGAACAATAATAGTCATCATGACAATGGCCGCAATCATCCAGTTCAACATATTTGCCGATTTGTCAAGCTGGTCAGCCCGCGCTTCCAGTGCTCTATCCTGCCGTGTTTGCTCTTGTATGTCAAGATAAAGGTTTCTATTGTAGTCGCTATTGGGCTTGTCGTTCATTGCTGAATAAATAACCGAGAACTGCTCACATATAGACGCAATCAAGTCGGGAGCTTGGTTTATGGCTTTATTGGAATTCAATGCATTGTCGAGACAGGCAATAGAAGACGGGTAATCGTTAATGAACCAATAACATTGGGCAAGAGTTCGGTATGCTCCGGCAGTCTGGTATACATCTCCATACTTCTTGAAAAGATCAAGAGAGCGCTGCGCAAGATTGCCCGCGAGCAGACTATCCGGCATATTATCGGTATTGATAAACTTTATGTATGGCTGGTTATCGGCTATCAGCCTTTTTCTGTGGCTTGCAACCTGCAGGTGTTCGCTGAGAGCCTGCAAAGCGTTAGCTTCCCAAAAGATGTATCCGTAGTGCTTCGCGATTGCATAACAGTTTACCAAATATTCAAATTCCCGCTGGTAAATCTCGTTCTGGGTTCCGTTAGTCAGCATATCTCCGGAACCTACATTATAATAATAAGCAAGCAACTGTGCGGTGTCGGTTCGTATTTCACCATCTTGCGGTATAGCTGCCATTGCCATTTGCGACTGCTTTCGAAGACCTACATAATAATAATATGTAGAGGTGATTATATGAAACTCCGTGGTAGCATAGACCATACGGCGCTTAAGATGCTCATTAAGCATCCCCTTCTCCTCGTTGATACGCTTGATTCTCAGGTTTGCTTTCTCGTGGTAATCGTAAAATTCCTTATTGCGAGACTCTCTTTGGCATAGCCGCATATAATGTATGTCAGCAATAAGAAGTTCTATTTGATTATCAGTAATGCGGGCAATACTGTCGAGTAACTTGTACGCTCTTGCATAATCCATCTTGACTATGCTTACAAAAGCAAGGTTGTTGAGTGCTTCCGCCTTGCCTGCATCATAGTGTTCCGACAATGCGAGTGCCTTTTCGGCATACACTTGTGTGGAATCTATATCACGATAATGATAGGCATAAGAAATTTCATTCAGCTTGTCGGCATCATAATTATTAGACGGTGCAGAACAAGATGAATGGGTCAAGAGGACGTATAGTAATAAAATAAAGACCGAAAGGGCATACCACGAGTGTGTGATATTTCCCCTCTCGGTCTTATCCATATTTCTGTTTATCCTCTTGCTTTTGCTATGTAACCAAGTGCTTCTACACATTTGTCGGTAATAGCCTGCCAATTTTCAGCGGCAATAACGTCTTTCGGGAATAGTTTTGAGCCCATTCCAACACAATAAACGCCAGCCTTAATCCATGAAGTAAGGTTAGCTTCGTCAGGAGAAACGCCACCTGTTACCATCAATTTAGACCACGGCATCGGAGCCATAAGGCCTTTTACGAGGTTTGGACCAAGTACATCGCCAGGAAATATCTTGCACAAGTCGCAACCAACTTCCTGCGCTGCGCCAACTTCTGATACACTTCCACATCCAGGAGTGTAAGCAACGAGACGGCGATTGCATATCTTTGCAATTTCAGGATTGTACAACGGACCAACAACAAAGCAGGCTCCAAGCTGAAGATAAAGGGCTGCCGTAGCCGGGTCAACAACAGAACCAACTCCCATTGCCATTTCCGGACATTCTTTTGCTGCGAACTTAACAACTTCCTCGAATACTTCGTGAGCGAAATCACCACGGTTAGTAAACTCAAAAGCTCGTACTCCACCGTCGTAACAAGCCTTTACGACTTTCTTTGCGATTTCCGCATCCTTATGATAAAACACGGGAACCATTCCTGTCTGACCCATTTTAGTCAATACAGCTATCTTATCAAATTTTGCCATTTGCTTATTTCTTTTTGTTTGTTTATTCAATAAAAAGGTATAGATATATCAATATGGATACTACTATACCTTAATCATATAATTTAACAGTTAGATTCTATTATCTCTGTACACGTCCTGATGCATCGCCTCCAGCAAGTGCCTCAACCTCGCTCTTAGAAACCATATTGAAGTCGCCAGGTATAGTGTGCTTTAATGCAGATGCTGCAACTGCAAACTCAAGAGCCTTGCCCTGATCTTCCGGATATGTAAGCATACCGTGAATAAGACCTCCCGAGAAAGAATCGCCACCACCTACACGGTCGATAATCGGCATAATGTCGTAGCGTTTGCTCTGATAGAACTCTTTTCCATTGTAGATAAGAGCCTTCCAGCCATTATGTGTAGCAGAGAATGACTCACGAAGAGTAGAGACAACATACTTGAAGCCAAACTCTTTCATCATTCCCTGAAATATTCCATAGTAACCCTCAGCGTCAGTCTTGCCACCTTCAACATCTGCATCCGGCTTAAATCCGAGGCAAAGCTGTGCGTCTTCTTCGTTACCGATACATACATCAACATATTTCATGAGTGGTTTCATGATGCTCTGAGCCTTCTCTGATGTCCATAGCTTCTTGCGGAAGTTCAAGTCGACAGAAACGGTTACATTGTGGCGTTTTGCAGCTTCGCAGGCCAAGCGGGTAAGCTCAGCAGCTTTATCACTGATAGCGGGTGTTATTCCGCTCCAATGGAACCAGTCTGCACCTTCCATAATAGCATCGAAATCGAAGTCAGACGGTTCAGCTTCTGCTATAGAACTATTAGCACGGTCGTATATAACTTTAGACGGTCGCATTGATGCTCCGGTCTCCAAGAAGTAGATTCCGAGACGGTCTCCACCACGTGCGATGAAATCAGTGTGGACTCCGAAACGGCGCAAAGAATTGATAGCGCACTGTCCGATTTCGTGTGCAGGCACTTTACTTACAAAATAAGCGTCATGCCCATAATTAGCAGCACTTACAGCCACATTAGCTTCACCGCCACCATAAACTACATCAAAGAATTCGCTTTGTACAAATCTCTTCTGTCCAGGAGAAGAGAGGCGAAGCATAATCTCGCCCAATGTTACAACTTTAGCCATTTTTGTTTTGTTTTAAATTAATTAGTTGTCATTATTATTATAAGTAAATATAGTGTCCGACTTTACTATTTTGTCTACAAAGTTAGGAAAAAAATACAATCCAGCGAAAGAAATACAATAAAAAAGTACGTTTTCTACAAAATTATCACTGTGCTTTCACACAATTCAACTTTTATTATTATTTTTGCAGTGTGCACTATTATATTTTTTGAGACTCAATATATGAAAGAAAGAATCAGAATAAAAGATATTGCTGAACGCGCCGGTGTATCTGTCGGAACTGTCGACAGAGTGTTGCATAACCGCCCGAATGTATCGGCTACAGCATTGGAAAAGGTAAAAAAAGCACTGGAAGAGGCTAATTATCGTCCTAATATGTATGCAAGCGCATTAGCATATAACCGTTCCTATACATTTTATTGTCTGATGCCGGCGCATACTTCCGAAACTTATTGGGTTGAGATAGAACAAGGAATAGATAGGGCAATAGATTTTAGACGCGACTTTCATATCCAAGTTGTTACCAAGTATTATCAACGCTTTGACAACGAATCCTTCATTTCTTTATATGAAGAGTGTCTGGAATTAAAGCCGGACGGATTCGTTATAGTACCGGCTGAGCCTGACGTAACAAAAATGTTGACGGACATATTGCACAGAGATAAAATTCCGTTTGTAATGTTAGATTCCTATATGCCTGAACTAAAACCGTTGGCTTTCTTTGGGCAGGACTCATTCCAGAGTGGATATTTTGCAGCGAAGATGCTAATGTTGATAGCTCATAATCAAAAAGAGATAATGATTATGAAACAAACCAAGAACGGTAGAGTGGCTTCTAAACAGCAGGAGAACAGAGAGGTAGGATTCAGGCATTATATGGGCGAGTTCTTTCCGGATGTGGTAATTCATGAAGTTGATTTGCCCATGGAGGAAGAAAGAAAACAATATTCCAGTATGTTAGAAGAGTTTTTTACTTCCCATCCAAACGTTCATCATTGCATAACACTCAACTCTAAAGCCCATATTGTAGGGGAATTTCTACTCACAAACGGATACAAAGGCATACAAATTATGGGGTATGATATGGTAGAAAAGAATGTAAGATGCGTAAAAAACGGCTCTATTTCTTTTCTCATAGCCCAACACGCATATATGCAAGGGTTTTACAGCATAGACACGTTGGTTAAGGCTATCGTCTTGAGGCATAAGGTGCGTGCGGTGAATTATATGCCGATAGAGTTATTGAGCAAGGAAAATATAGATTTTTATCATCGTGAATCTATTTAATATAACAAATGAATATAAATTACAAAAAACAAATTAATCTATGAAACAATCAGCTTTCATCAAAATCAACCCGGCCGACTCCGTGGTTGTATGCCTTCGCCCGATGAGCAAAGGCGAAATTATCGAGATTGGCAACAAAGCAATAATCCTTTTGCAAGACACTCCTGCCGGACACAAAGTGTTGCTTGAGGATGCACCAGAGGGTAAAGATATTATTAAATATGGCTATCCTATAGGACACGCAAAGAAAGATTTAAAGGCCGGAGAGTGGGTTAACGAGAATAATCTGAAGACCAATCTTGCCGGCACTCTTACTTATTCATACAATCCGGTCAACGAAACGCTGGCCATAGAAAACGAGGATAAGAGTTTCAAGGGGTATGTAAGAAAGAATGGCGAAGTAGGAATCAGAAATGAAATATGGGTTGTGCCCACCGTTGGATGTGTAAACGGCATCGCCGAGGAACTTGTGGCGAGGCTCAAAGAAGCTACCGGAGGCAAAGGCGTTGACGCTATTCACGCTTGGCATCACAATTTCGGCTGCTCACAACTTAGTGGAGACCATGAGAACACTCGGAAGATCTTGCGAGACATAGTGCTTCATCCGAATGCAGGAGCTGTACTGGTTTTGGGGTTAGGATGCGAAAACAATCAGCCTGATGCGTTTATGGAAACTCTCGGCGACTATGATAAAGACCGCATAAAGTTACTTGTAACGCAGAATGTAGATGGCGATGAGCTTAAAGAAGGAATGAAAATACTCAAAAGCCTCTATGATATTGCGGTTAAGGATGAGCGCACGGAAGTGCCTTTGAGCAAATTGCGTATAGGCTTGAAGTGCGGAGGCAGCGACGGATTCAGTGGTATTACGGCCAATCCACTCGTTGGAGAACTCTCTGACTATATTGTTGCACAAGGTGGAACAAGCATACTTACAGAAGTACCGGAAATGTTTGGTGCTGAAACTATACTGATGAACCGTTGCAAAACTCCGGAATTATTTGAGAAAACTGTTTCTTTAATAAACAATTTCAAGGAGTATTTCCTCTCTCATGGTGAGCCTGTTGGCGAGAATCCATCACCAGGAAATAAAGCAGGTGGTATCTCAACACTTGAAGATAAAGCTTTAGGATGCACTCAGAAATGCGGTCGCGCACCTGTTAGCGGCGTACTTGAATATGGCGACAGACTTGAGGCTACGGGACTTAACCTGCTTTCTGCTCCCGGAAACGACCTCGTTGCGGCAACAGCACTTGCTTCGGCCGGCTGTCAGATGGTTCTGTTCACAACCGGACGTGGCACACCTTTCGGGACATTCGTGCCTACAATGAAGATTTCTACCAACAGCGGATTGTATAATCGCAAACCGAATTGGATAGATTTTAATGCCGGCGTACTTGCCGAAGGTACTGAGATGAAATCGCTTCTACCGCAATTTATAGACAAAGTAATAGCTGTGGCAAGCGGTGAAGAGACCCGTAACGAAAAGAATGGATATAGGGAAATATCAATATTCAAGAACGGAGTAACGCTTTAATAATAATTTACAAAACAATCAGGGAGATAATTCTTCCTGATTGTTTCAAATAGAAAGGCAGACAGTTTGAGCAATAAGAAAGGATTCATAATATTATCACCACTTTTGGTGTTTATCGTTTTATATTTGCTACCGTCAATTGCTGTAGGTGATTTTTATAAAGTGCCTATAACGGTAGCATTCATGGTGTCGAGCATATATGCTATTGCCGTGTCCGGAGGTTTACCACTTGCAAAACGAGTACAGATTTATAGCAAGGGGGCAAGCACCGAGAACATGATGCTGATGCTATGGATTTTCGTTTTGGCCGGAGCGTTTGCCAATTCGGCAAAAGAAATGGGAAGTATAGACGCTACCGTCAATCTAACCCTTTCTGTATTGCCAGATAATATGCTTCTTGCCGGTCTGTTTCTCGCAGCTTGTTTTATTTCTTTGTCTATCGGAACAAGCGTAGGAACAATTGTAGCTCTGACTCCTATTGCAGCGGGAATTGCCCACTCTACCGGAGAAAGCATTCCTTTTATCACAGCTATCGTTGTCGGAGGAGCGTTCTTCGGCGACAATCTTTCATTCATCAGCGATACAACTGTCGTGGCGACGCGTACGCAAGGCTGCAAAATGAGCGATAAATTCCGTGTTAATTCATTTATAGTGCTACCGGCAGCAATCCTTATACTTATTCTGTATATCATAATGGGAGCTGACACGCACACGACGACAGACATTCCCGAAGTAGAATATGTGAAAGTTATCCCTTATCTTGTCGTACTTATTGCTGCGGTTTTGGGCATGAATGTGATGGCTGTGCTCGTTATTGGCATTGCCCTGACGGGAATAATAGGTATGATAAATGGCACATACGACTTATATAGCTGGTTCGGCAGTATGGGAACCGGCATTCTCGGAATGGGCGAACTTATAATAATCAGCATTATGGCAGGCGGTTTGCTGGAAATCATAAAGGAAAACGGTGGCATTGATTTTATCATCTCAAAGCTAACGGCCCACGTGCATGGCAAGCGAGGGGCTGAGTTATCTATCGGCTTATTGGTAAGCGTGGTTGATATATGTACGGCAAACAATACGGTAGCAATACTCACCGTAGGCGGAATAGCCAAGCAAATAGGCGATAAATATGGCGTAGACAGCAGGAAATGCGCAAGTATTCTTGACACATTCTCATGCTGCGTGCAAGGACTTATCCCATACGGGGCACAGCTTCTCATGGCAGCAGGATTGGCGCAAGTCAATCCTATATCAATAACGCCCTATCTCTATTATCCTATGGTAATAGGTATGGGCGCATTATTGGCAATTCTTTTACGTTATCCGAAACACTATAGTTGATTATGAATATAGTATTAAGAAATTTCTTCAGTATTTTGCGCTCAGGCGCATTTAATGATAAAGTGGAGATAGAGCCTATGTCCGCACATAAATGGCGCAGGCTCTATCAGATGGTAGAAGCGCAACATTTGAAGCATATATTCGCACATGGTGCCCACAACCATCGTGAGGATAAATGCACGAACCTGCCAAATGACATCCTTGAAAACGTCAACGACATACTGAAACAAGAAGACATACAGGAAATTGCCATAACCGAAAAAGAAGTTCGATTTAGCAGTAGAATCCTTAATCACAGATTGAAAAATGTGATAAACAAAGAGCTGCACAACATTGACACTTCTATAGAATCCATTGACTTATTGGAAATTATCGTTTTCAATATAACAAGTATGCTGAATAACGGCATTAGTTTGAACGGCATAATAAAACTTGGCAAATATCTCAGAACGCGTGGAGATAAAGTTGACTTCTTGAAAATTGAGGCATGGATTGAGCAACTGCACATTACAAAAATGGCACAACTACAAGGTAGCATACTTATCTCTATGTTCGGATTCGACAAAGAAGAATTGCCGTTCATCAAGAACATTGACAAGAACGCCTACAACCTTACCGTGCGCTCCATTTCCTATCTTGCGGAAGACACGGCAAAGGACTGGGAATCTCAACATAAAGAAAACGGATTTATGAGAAGCAACTCATATCGCTTGCGCAAAAATCTGAAAAGAAGCATAAGATACTATAACTATGCGCCGATGGAAACGACCAGTACGTTCTTTACAAATCTCGGCCGTAGTCTGTCTGAAATAGAGGAATAATCACATATGAGATTTACAAAATCTGCATTTGTCGCCCGTAACATAAAAGCGATAAAATCTTAAAATATTTTGTAAACCTATAATATACACTCCCCCTATTCGCTTATCTTAGGATTATTTCATAACTTTGCATACATGAATATGAAGAAAATAATAATTTTAGCTGCTGTAATATTCTCAGCATTATGCGCTAAAGCACAATATACCATACAATGTGAAGATACCTGTAATCATGTTCACGGATTGGACATGAGCCATTATCAGGGAAATGTTTTTTGGGAAGCCGTTGGCGATAATGGCCGAATGTTCTATGTTTATCTGAAAGCTACCGAAGGAGGCAGCAATATGGACAAGAGGTATGAGGAAAACATATATATGGCTCGCAGGAACGGACTAAAAGTTGGTTCGTATCATTTCTATCGCCCGCGTCAGCCGCAAGAAGAGCAACTGAGAAACTTCCGTGCGCAATGCCGTCCACAGGACCAAGACTTAATTCCGATGATAGATGTTGAGGTAACTTCCGGACTTAGGGCATCAGCCTTGTGCGATTCGCTCCAAAAGTTCCTTATCTTGGTTGAGAAAGAATACCAGCAGAAACCTTTGGTTTATACATATACAAACTTCTATAACAAATATTTGTCCGGAGCACTTGATGGATATAAGCTAATGGTTGCCCAATATAACGACAAAGAACCCGTACTCAATGATGAACATGACATTTTCGCATGGCAATATACGGGAAAGGGACATATCAATGGCGTGAACGGATATGTAGACAAGAGTCGTCTCTTAGGACGGCATACAATGCGAGAAATCAGGTTTATACACAAAAAGTAGTCCGTATTCCCCCTTGATATAATTAATTCACAATAAAAATACTATAAAATAAAATGCTTATAAAATGTCCGGAGTGTGGTCACCAAGTTAGTGACAAAGCTCCTTTGTGCCCGAATTGCGGCGTAGAGATTGCAGGAAATATCAACAGAAATGCGCAAGAAGGAAATACGCAAGAAGGCGGATGTGATAATCGCAATGTACAAAAGAATACCGAAACATCTGTCGACAATCCTGTTATCGTAACACCTGTCGAAGAAGAAGTGATAGCAAAGCCGGTTATTGGCTCAGATTATGAAAATGAATTTGCCGAAGACAAATCTGGAACCAGGCAAAGAAGTACAGGCCATGGAACTATTGTCGTTTCACTTCTTATTGCAGCTATAATATGTGGCATCGGATTATACTTCTACAAGGATGCGGTGGACAGGAATAAAGCAGAAACAACTCCGGCAGACGAAAACACTACAGTTTCAGATACGGCAGAGGCAGCCATCGAGGTAATCCCTTTGGAAGAGAAAGATACTGTTAAAGAAGCTGAGCCTGTAGTAAAAGAAGAGGAACTGAAAGAACCGGAAGAAGCAGAAGAGGAAAAGGAAACCATACCAGAAATTACATCAGCAGAGAAAGCAAAAGCAAAGGAAAGTGTCAGCAAGTTCCTGCGCGCATTGAACTCTCATAACAAAGAAGCATTATTGGCATCGGCTACAACTACGATGACTTCGCTGAACGGCAAGAACAACGCCTCGAAGAATGACATATTAAAATATATGATAGACTCTTATCAGGCTGATGTAAAAAGTCTCACATGGTCGATAGACGATGTGGCAGATGTAACAAAAGAGCATTCTGCCGATGGAATCCCCGAATACAAGATTACGCTCAAAGCCACCAAAGAGACAGAGCGAGAAGGTGGAACATCAAAACATAAATTCAACATAAAAGCGACTGTTGCTGCCGACGGAAAGCTATCGGCAATCAACATCGCAAGAGATTAACAAACAAAATTAGCTGTTCCGCATTTGTTGGAGCAGCTCTTTTTGTTTTTCGCTAAGGCTTGTTGGCAGCTTTACATTATAAGTTATGATAAGGTCGCCAAAGGAACCATCTCCTCTGTCATACCCTTTCCCGCGCAAACGCGCTTTTGTACCAGGCTGTGTTCCCGGCTTTATCTTCAGTTTTAACTTCTGTCCAGAACTCAACTGGATTATAACTTCGCCTCCGAGTAATGCTGTATATAAGTCAATATTCACGTTTGCGTTCATTTCTCCCGAGTTTCTTTCAGCATTAAAACCGCCTGTAAATTTTGAACGGGCTCCCTGTCCAAACAAATCGCGGAAGAAAGAACTGAATCCTCCCCCACTGCCAAAACTGCCAAAGTCAAATCCTTCAAAAGGCGAACCGCCTCCAAACCCGCCTCCTTTGGCATTCTCAAAGGCCTCTGCATTGCGCCATTGTTCTCCATATTGGTCATATTTTTTGCGCTTTTCCGGGTCGCCTATCACGTCGTATGCCTCGCTCAAGGCTTGGAACTTTGCTTTCGCTTTTGGGTCATTTGGATGCAAATCAGGATGGAACTGCTTTGCACGCTTACGATATGCCGCACGAACATCCTTCTGAGGGATATTCCTGTCTACTCCAAGTATTTTGTAATAATCTATAAATGCCATACTCTATCCTCCCTATTATCTTATTATAGTTCTAAATTCTTGATAGCAAAAGCTATGCCGAACTAAAAAATGAAGACATAATGTCGCAGATATTTATCTTCTCATATTTTCAAACAAAGAAGATTTTGATTGAAAATACACGAGTTTCAGAATATATAGTTGTAAAGATAATGACAGTAGGAAAAAATAATATTGAACCAAAGAATAAACATAAAATAGTTACTATGCAGAAGCTGTCAAGACATCTGTGGGGCATATCACCATATTAAATAGGTAAAAAGGTTATTTTTATGAAAGAAAGAAAAATAAAAGATGTATCTTTGCACCACAAAAAGCCCCGAATAAATTATTGAAACATAAAAGATATGAAGAAAAAATTAGAAAAAGTACTTGTGCTTGGCTCAGGTGCCTTGAAAATCGGACAGGCTGGCGAATTCGACTATTCAGGTTCGCAGGCTTTGAAAGCATTGCGCGAAGAAGGAATCTCGTCTGTGCTTGTCAATCCTAATATCGCCACGATACAGACATCGGAAGGTATCGCAGACAAGGTCTATTTCCAACCCGTGACGCCCTATTTTGTCACAGAGATTATAAAGAAAGAACATCCCGACGGCATACTCCTTGCTTTCGGAGGACAGACAGCGCTCAACTGTGGAACAGAACTTTACACCACCGGTGTGCTCAAGGAATATGGCGTTGAGGTTTTGGGAACATCTGTCGATGCCATAATGTATACCGAAGACAGAGACCTGTTCGTGAAGAAACTCAACGAGATTGAACTTAAAACCCCGATAAGCGAGGCGGTAGAGAATATGGAAGACGCTCTCGCAGCGGCTCGCGAGATAGGCTACCCGGTGATGATTCGCTCGGCATACGCGCTCGGCGGACTCGGCTCGGGTATCTGCAAAGATGAGGAGGTGTTCACTGAACTGGCGGGCAGCGCATTCACTTTCGCTCCGCAGGTGCTCGTGGAAGAGTCACTCAAGGGCTGGAAAGAGATTGAGTTCGAAGTTATCCGTGACGCTAATGACCATTGCTTCACGGTGGCATCTATGGAAAACTTCGATCCGCTCGGAATACATACAGGTGAGTCGATAGTCGTAGCTCCTACATGTTCGCTTACGGATGAGCAGGTAAAAATGCTTCAGGAAATTTCCATCCGCTGTGTACGTCATCTCGGCATCGTAGGAGAATGCAACATCCAGTTTGCCTTCAACGCGAAAACAAACGACTATCGAATAATTGAAGTCAATGCGCGTCTGAGCCGTTCATCGGCATTAGCATCTAAAGCAACCGGCTATCCGTTGGCATTTGTAGCTGCCAAGATAGCCCTCGGCTACACTCTCGACCAAATCGGAGAAATGGGAACGCCAAATTCAGCTTATACCGCGCCGCAACTTGACTATATGATATGCAAGATTCCACGCTGGGATCTCACGAAGTTTGCTGGCGTGAGTCGTCTTATCGGTTCATCGATGAAGTCGGTCGGCGAGATAATGTCCATCGGACGGTCGTTCGAGGAGATGATTCAGAAAGGCTTACGAATGATTGGGCAGGGTATGCACGGATTCGTTGGAAACGACCACACACGCTTCGACAATCTTGACGAAGAATTGGCGAACCCCACAGACTTGCGTATCTTCGCCATCGCACAGGCCTTTGAAGATGGCTATAGCATAGAGCGTATAGAAGAACTTACAAAAATTGACACGTGGTTCCTGCAAAGGCTGAAAAACATTGTAGACTTAAAGCATAAGTTGCAGCTATACAATACATTGGATGAAATACCTACAGAATTGCTCAAAGAGGTAAAAGCTGCCGGATTCTCCGATTTTCAGATAGCACGCTTTGTACTCAAACCTACATCGGGAAATATGGAGAAGGAGAACCTCGAGGTGCGCAAACATCGTATACAAAAAGGTATTCTGCCGGCAGTGAAGCGCATCAACACCGTGGCAGGCGAACATCCGGAACTGACAAACTATCTTTATTTCACTTATGGTGCAGATGGGCATGACATAGACTACTACAAAAACGAGAAATCGGTTGTTGTTCTCGGCTCGGGTGCCTATCGTATCGGTTCGTCTGTAGAGTTCGACTGGTGTTCGGTGAATGCCATAAATACAGCACGTAAACTCGGATATAAGTCTATCATGATAAACTATAATCCAGAAACAGTATCTACCGATTATGATATGTGTGATAGGCTATATTTCGACGAGTTGTCACTTGAGCGTGTACTTGACGTAATAGACCTTGAGATGCCGAAAGGTGTCATCGTGAGTGTTGGCGGTCAGATTCCAAACAATCTGGCAATGAAACTTCACCGCCGTGGCATACCTGTGCTCGGTACATCGCCTATTGATATCGACCGTGCGGAAAACCGTGACAAGTTCTCGGCAATGCTCGACAAATTGGGAATAGACCAGCCGGCATGGCGCGCACTAACCTCATTCGACGATATCAAGGAGTTTGTAGATAAAGTAGGATTTCCTGTTTTGGTTCGTCCGTCATACGTATTATCGGGGGCGGCAATGAACGTATGCTACAGTTTGGAGGAACTGGAACGCTTCCTGAAAATGGCAACGGAAGTAAGCAAGGAGTATCCGGTCGTAGTATCGCAGTTTATGCAGGAGACAAAAGAGATTGAGTTCGATGCAGTGGCTGATAAGGGACAAATCGTGGAATATGCCATCTCCGAGCATATCGAATATGCCGGTGTACACTCTGGAGACGCTACAATGGTATTCCCCGCGCAGAATATATACTTCTCTACCATAAGACAGATAAAGAAAACAGCCTGTAAGATAGCGGAAGAGTTAAATATAAGTGGCCCATTCAACATACAGTTCCTTGCTAAGAACCGCGAGATAAAGGTTATAGAATGTAACTTGCGTGCTTCTCGTTCGTTCCCGTTCGTGAGCAAAATCTTGAAACGTAACTTCATTGAGACGGCAACAAAGATTATGCTCGACGCTCCATACACCAAACCGGACAAGAGTGAGTTCGACATAGACAGGATTGGTGTGAAGGCATCACAATTCTCATTTGCCCGTCTACAGAATGCCGACCCGGTACTTGGCGTTGATATGTCTTCCACTGGTGAGGTGGGATGTCTCGGTGACGATATGAACGAGGCGCTTCTCAATGCCCTCATCGCAACAGGATACCGTATCCCGGAAAAGCACATCCTCATGTCTTCAGGAGGCGCGAAAGACAAAGTGTCACTACTGGAACCAGCCCATCAGTTGATAAAGAAAGGCTTTGAAGTCTATGCCACGGCAGGAACTGCCAAATTCCTGAACGAAAATGGCGTGCCTGCAATAGCCGTTGGATGGCCCGACGAAAATTGTGAAAACAATGTGATGGATATGATTGCCGATCATAAATTCGATTTAATAATAAATGTTCCCAAAAACCGAACAAGGCGTGAACTTACAAACGGTTACCGCATACGGCGCGGTGCCATAGACCACAATATCCCGCTGATGACAAATGTGAGACTGGCGAAAGCTTTCATAGAAGCGTTCTGCACAATGAAGCAGCAGGATATAAAGATAAAAAGCTGGCAGGAATACAATGCATAAATAGATTATTGCTGTCCGATAAGAAGACTTCATTTACTCATGGTTATTATTGCCTAAATGCAAAAAACGAGATAACCAAAATGGCTGGTACTTCGCAAGAAGTACCAGTCTTAATTTGTATTGTTCATAGTAGTTAAGAGCATTTTGGCCTTAGTATTTAATCTATTTGAATGCAACAGTCAAGTAATTTGGGGACAGTACTCAAGTAATCTGGGTGTAGTACTCGAGTAATTCGGGTGTAGTACTCGAGTAATTCGGGTGTAGTACTTGAGTAATTTGGGCTTGATTACTTGAGTATTTTGGACCTAATACTGCTTTGTTTATACCTTTCTTGATGTCAAAATTGCTATTCATTTGAAAATCAACGAGATATGAACTACATAAAATTATTGCGATTATTGTTTACAAGACAGCAATAATTTTGATTATAAATATGCAAGTTTCAGAAGAAATAGTTATAAATAAAGCAGGAAAAAGATAGAATAAGTAATATTGAACTAAAGAAATGGACATAAAAAAGAGTCATATCAAACTCTATATAGAGAATTGATATGACTCTTAATAGTTATTATATATAAAATCTTTCTTTGTTGGAAATGAAGTTTCCATCACTCCGACAAAGAAAAAATAATATTAGTCTAACCACTTGACGTAGCTGAAGTCCTGACGATGAGGAAGTTTGTCGCACTTAGGATACATACGTACACAAGCCTTATATGTACCTGCGTGATCCGGCTCAAACTTGCATTCGAAGGTGTAGAGGTTTCCTTCCTTCTTTACCATCTCAAACGGACGAACAGTATGGATAGTAATCTCATCCTCTGCGTCGTTCTTGATTGATACCAATTCAAGACCTACCGCATCATTGAGTCCCTGCTCATCTATTACGTAAGTCAACTTATATGCGTTACCTGTCTCGCTGTCGATAAGGGCAGAAGTGTCCTTAGATACGACATTGATTGAATCCCAACGCTCAGCAACGGTTTCTTTCCAACTTGCAATCTCCTTAGCAAGAGCATTGTCATTCTTAGAAAGTGCCTCGAAACGAGTAGCCTGATTGGTGTAGAACTTGTCATAATAATCGTCAAGCTGACGCTTCATAGTATAGTGAGGAGCGATTGTTGCGATAGAGTTCTTCACAACTTTCAGCCAGTCTGAGCTATATGTCTTGCCGTTGTCCTTGTTGTAATACAATGGAATGATTTCGTTCTCAAGGAGTGAGTAGATTGTTGCAGCATCAAGCTGATCCTGATAGCCCTGATTCTGGTATGTACGCTTCTGTGGGAGAGCCCATCCTGCGCCCTTACGATAACCTTCAACCCACCATCCGTCGAGGACAGAAAGGTTTACAACACCATTCATCTCAGCCTTCTCACCTGATGTACCGGAAGCCTCAAGAGGACGTGTCGGAGTGTTCATCCAGATATCAACGCCAGAAACGAGACGACGTGCAAGCTGCATATCATAGTCTTCGAGGAAGATGATTTTGCCAAGGAATTCTGGACGCTGGCTTATCTCGAATATCTTCTTGATCAGCCCTTGTCCTGCGCCGTCAGCCGGGTGAGCCTTTCCTGAGAAGAAGAACAATACAGGATGCTCAGGATCGTTGACAATCTTAGAAAGACGGTCCAAATCAGTGAACAGCAAATGAGCACGCTTGTATGTTGCAAAACGACGGCAGAAACCAATCATAAGTGCGTTCGGATTGATACGCTCAAGCAGAGAAACCACACGTGAAGGGTCGCCCTGATTCTTCAACCATGTTTGCGTGAACTTCTCGCGGATGTATGTAATCAACTTCTGCTTCAAAGTCATACGTGTTTCCCAAATTTCCTCATCTGGAACATTGTATATAGCATGCCATATATCTTCATTGCTTTGGTCGCCCATAAACTTCTTATCGAAGTATTTGTCATAAACCTTGCGCCATTCTGTAGCTGTCCATGTCGGGAAGTGAACACCATTGGTAACATATCCTACGTGGTTCTCTTCTGGATAGTATCCCTTCCAAATTGAAGAGAACATCTTCTGGCTTACCCAACCGTGGAGCTTACTTACACCATTTACCTCTTGGCAGGTGTTACAAGCGAATGTAGACATACAGAATCTCTCGCTGTGGTCCTCTGGATTGATACGTCCCATTCCGATGAACTCATCCCATGTGATTCCAAGTTTTGCAGGATAACCACCCATGTATTTTCCGAAGAGAGCCTCGTCAAAATAGTCGTGGCCGGCAGGAACCGGAGTATGAACAGTGTACAAAGAAGATGCGCGTACAAGTTCCAATGCTTGGTTGAAGTTCAAACCTCCGTCAATATAATCACAAAGACGCTGGAGATTGCAGAGCGCTGCATGACCTTCGTTGCAGTGATATATCTGCTTTGTAATACCAAGTTTCTTCAATGTGAGGATACCACCGATACCGAGCAGAATCTCTTGCTTCAAGCGGTTTTCCCAATCACCACCATAAAGAGAGTGAGTGATAGGCTTGTCATATTCCGAGTTCATTTCATTGTCTGTGTCAAGCAGATAGAGCTTTACACGACCTACATTAACGCACCATACGTAAGCGTGAACCTGATAGTTCATATATGGAACGTCAACAACCAAAGGTTCTCCGTTCTCGTCCAACTGGCGAACGATAGGTAGAGAGTTGAAGTTCTGAGCATCGTAGTTGGCAATCTGCTCACCAGCCATACTAAGACTCTGTTTGAAATATCCATAACGATAGAGGAAACCTACCGCGCACATATCTACATTAGAATCAGATGCCTCCTTAATGTAGTCTCCGGCAAGCATACCAAGACCACCAGAATATATCTTCAAAGTCTGATTTAGACCATATTCCATACAGAAGTATGCTACAGACGGACGTTTGCAGTCCGGCTTAACATCCATATATTTGCGAAACTGCTTATATACATCTTTTACTTCTTTCATAATGGCACGATCCTTCACGATAGCTTCCTTGCGCTCATAGCTGAGACTGTCAAGAAGCATCACCGGATTGTGTCCAACTTTCTCATAAAGTTCTTCATCAAGACTCTTCCACAAGTTGCGAGCTTCGTAGTTCCAAGCCCACCACATATTATGTGCGAGTTCATCGAGACATTTCAATTCTTCTGGAAGCTTTGATTTTACCGTAATCTCTTTCCAAAGAGGGGCATTTGAATAGTCAGATTTGATTTTCATAATTGTTTTATTTGTTGTTATTAATTCTTTATTTTTCTTTCATTAGCTTTAGTTAAAGCAATATCATAAGCGTCATAATAGAATTCTATAAATTCGCGCCATAACGCTTTCTTTGAAAGTTTGTCTGCATTGGCACGACATTTCTTTATTTGCACATCGGTCATATTCGAGAATTTGCTTACCGTATCTTTTATAACATCTGCAACTTCTGAATAGTTGTAATCGGTTCTGTGTATCACCTTTACGCCGTCTTCGATTTCGCTATATTCACCTTTTTCACTGTTTGCCCAAAGGCCAAAGCCTGCGAGATCTGTGGTAATACAAGGTACTTTGAAAGCGATTGCCTCAAGCGGAGTATATCCCCAGGGCTCATAATAAGAAGGATAAATGCACAAATCGTTTCCAAGCACAAGGTCATAATATGACATATTTATCACGCCGTCATTGCCGGTAAGATAACAAGGAAGGAAGATTATCTTCACTTTATCATCTTTTAAATTGTGCATATCAAGATATTTTAGCATATCAAGTACATTGTCGTGGCTCATATTGTTAAGCCAATGAGTAACCATAGGAATCTCCAAAGGTGTGTCGAAAGTCTGATTAGAAGCCAAGCGGTCTGTCAAATCTTTTCGAGGCTCACCAACCCAACCCGGTATTTCAATAAAAGCGATGATATTTTTGTTCAGATTCTTGTCGCGTTTCAAGCGGTTCATAGCCTCAATATAGACATCAATTCCTTTATTACGGAACTCATAACGTCCACTTGTAGAGATAATCAAAGTGTCATCTCCTAAGTCTGTGCCCAACAATGCGTTAGCAACATTTAGCAGACGTTTTCTTGCTGCCTTCCTTTTCTTTGTAAATGTCGCACCTTTAGGTATGAAATTATTTTCAAATCCATTAGGAAGGACTTTGTCAACAGACTTATCCAACAACTCTTTACATTCATTTGCAGTTATCTCGCTGACAGTAGTAAAGCAATCAACATATTTCGCAGTCTGCTTTTCTATCGAATGTTTGCTTTGCATATTAAGTTCTCCGGCCATTTGGTCTCCATTATATGCAAAAAGATAATCATATAATGGCTTATTATTTCCGGCGATACTTCTGCCTATGCTTGTAGCATGAGTTGTAAATAATGTAGCTATCTGTGGAAGTTTGTGATGAATGTATAAAAGTCCAAGTCCTGTCATCCATTCATTTCCATGATAAACTACAGATTTGGAATCATCGAGATAGTAGTTATAAAAACTTTCTACGACTTTTGCAGCAGCATAAGAGAACATAGACGCTTCATCGTAGTCGCCATAAGAATGCAAACTATCTACTCCGTATAGTTCCCACATCTTACCGTAAATGTTGTTCTTCTCTCTGTAAAAAGGCTCAAAGTCAACAAGTATCGAAATAGGCTCTCCTGGAATATCCCATCTACCTATTTTCAAACTAAGCCCTTCTGTATCTGCTTTATTTTTCCAATCTTCAAATAATGTTGGTTCTTCTATAAAGTAAGGACTTGAAATGTCATGCCAACAGTTAGGTCCGATAAAGATTGTCCTATCTTTCATCTTATCCTGTAATGTTTTTGCACGCGTTGAAAGAACTGTATAAATTCCACCTACCTTATTACAAACCTCCCAACTTGATTCAAAAATATAATCTGGAAGCATTCTACCTTTTTTCATATATAACATTATAAATGCGGTGCAAAGATACTAAAAAATACTTAAATACAGATACTAATAGATTTATTTTTTGTGTTTATTTATTCAATATTGATTATAATCACATACAGCTTCGATATTCTTTAGAATCGAAGCTGTATATAAATACATTTTTATGTACTATTATTTGAATTTCCTTTTATTCAAATTTTGCGCCATCAAAGAAATCAAACTTTATTTTCTTATTTTGTGGAATGGTTGGTTTGGCATATATTCCATTCAAAATAAGAATTTTGGTTTTAGCATTAACAGGTGCGGCCGTAATGGCATCCTCTGGTGTCATATAATTACCGGTTCCATTTGCGGCCACTATATAATCGTAATGGCGTACATATTTTTTCAGTGCAGGAATGGTTTCTGATACAGCATCGGCAATAGCAGATGCTACGACATGAGCCCCATATACATTATAATGTGTATTATCTTGCCTTCCTTTTGGCAGGCTGTGGTGTTCACCAGGACGGAACCACATATGCAAACGGCGAGAACCTTCTACGCCAAGCCCTTGTTCTATCTCATAAGTAATCTTGTTTGCATCTATAAATAGGCAGCCGGTTTCATTCGCGACATTCTTTACAGATTGTAAATAAGCCCCGTGAGTGTCTACAAGAGTGTCGCTATTGACCTTTTCTCCCAGATATGTTGTATTACGCAACAACTCGTCATCATCTTGTTTATCAGGAACAAGATAAAAGTTCCGACGTACCACAGGAGTAAAGAGTACCGGTATTCCTCCCTTTTCAATAGTCTGATTTATAAAAAGTTTGAGGTTAGCATCATAAGTTGAGCCGGGATCTGTATGCCGCTCCGGCTGTGGCTTCTCATCATTATGCCCAAACTGGATGAATACATAATCTCCCGGTTTAATGCGTTCCAACACTTTTTTCCATCTCCCTTCTGCAATAAAACTTTTTGAAGAACGGCCATTAACAGCATGATTGTCAATTCTAATGTCCTCTGAGAAGAAACCTTGCAAGACCATTCCCCACCCTCTTTCTTGTTTTTCTCCAGATATATCTTTGTTTGCTGCTGTAGAATCACCAATTATAAAAATTGTTGTAGTAGCTTTACGAGCACTTGTTAGCAACAATATTGCAACAATTGAAAATAATAAAATTGCTGTTTTCTTCATTTCCTTATAAAGTTTTTAAGTTGAGATTGTCTTTTGTATAATAAGATAAAGGCAGAATAAGAATACTTTTTACAGTATCTTATTCTGCCTTAAAATATTATATAGTCTGTAAGAATTCGTCTGGAGTAACAAGTTGTTGCTCTCCTGTAATCATATTCTTAAGAGTTATTTTACCCTGTTCCATTTCATTTTCACCAGCAAGAACGACATAAGGAATCTGCTTGGCATTGGCATAACTCATCTGTTTCTTCATCTTTGAAGTATCCGGATATATTTCTGTCCGTATTCCATTTTCACGTGCTTTAGCTACTATTGGCAAACAATATTCTGTTTCTTTTTCTCCAAAGTTTATGAAAAGCACTTGAGTCCCTGTTATACTTTCTTTGGGATACAAATCGAGAGTATTCAAGACATCGTATATACGGTCTGCCCCAAAAGAAATACCAACGCCACTAAGTCCCGGCATTCCAAATATTCCCGTAAGATTGTCATAGCGTCCACCACCGGTAATACTTCCCATTGGGGTGTCAAGAGCTTTTACCTCAAATATTGCTCCTGTATAATAATTGAGACCGCGTGCAAGAGTCAAATCCAACTGAATCTCATTTTTAAGTCCTATAGTTTTCAGTTTATCAAGTATGAAACGTGTTTCTTCAACACCTTTCATTCCAATTTCAGAGTCATTCAACACATCAACTATAGTGTTTAGTTTTGATTCGTTGGTACCCTCAAGCAATATTATTGGCTGCAATTTTTCTACTTGTTCTTCTGAAAGTCCGTTATTAAGCAATTCTGCATTAACATTATCTATTCCTATCTTGTCAAGTTTGTCTATTGCGACCGTAATGTCAACAATCTTATCGGCAGCACCAATAACATCAGCTATTCCCGCAAGAATCTTGCGGTTATTTATCTTTATCTGTACACGAATGCCGAAACGTGTAAATACAGTATCAACTATCTGCATCAGTTCAACTTCATTAAGAAGTGAATCTGAGCCAACCACGTCTGCATCACACTGATAGAACTCGCGGTAGCGCCCTTTTTGGGGACGGTCTGCTCGCCAAACTGGTTGAATCTGATAGCGCTTGAATGGTAATTGCAATTCATCACGATGCATTACGACATATCTGGCAAATGGAACAGTAAGGTCGTAACGCAATCCTTTTTCACATATTTGAGAGGCAAGGCGCAAAACGTTGCGCTCAACCAGTTCTTCATCAGATAATTTATTAAAGAAATTACCGGAATTAAGAACTTTGAACAATAACTTATCACCTTCCTCTCCATATTTTCCCATGAGAGTTTGCAAAGTTTCCATCGCAGGCGTTTCTATCTGTTCAAAGCCATAAAGAGCATAGACGTCACGTATGGTATTGAATATATAGTTACGCTTTGCCATCTCAACGGGAGAGAAATCGCGCGTACCTTTGGGTATTGATGGTTTATTCATCTTTCAATCTTTATTTTCTTACGATTGTCTGTTCTCTATCCGGACCAATTGATATGATTTTAATCGGTGTTTCAAGTTCAGCCTCCAAGAATTTAACATAATTGAGGAATGCTTCCGGGAACTGATCCTCTGACGTATATTTAGTCATGTCGGTTTTCCAACCAGGCATCTCTTTATAAACCGGCTCTATACCGTCTTCTATATTGTATGGGAAATAATCTATCTCCATACCATTTTGTTTATATGCAACACACGCTTTAACAGTCTCAAAACTATCAAGCACATCACTCTTCATCATGATAAGATGTGTTACACCATTTACCATGATAGCATACTTCAATGCCACGAGGTCTATCCAGCCGCAACGACGCTCACGGCCGGTAACAGCTCCATATTCATGACCGAGGTCTCGTATTGTTTTTCCAGTTTCATCGAAAAGTTCTGTCGGGAATGGTCCTGCACCAACACGTGTGCAATAAGCCTTCATAATACCATACACATTACCAATCTTATTCGGACCGACGCCCAGACCGGAACACGCTCCGGAACAGATTGTATTTGAAGAGGTAACGAACGGATAACTACCGAAGTCCACATCAAGCATCGTGCCTTGTGCGCCTTCGCAAAGGATAGATTTACCCTCGCGTATGATTCTGTTAATCTCATGTTCGCTATCCACAAACTTGTATTGCTTCATGTATTCCACACCGGCCATCCAGTTGGCTTCCACGGTTTCTAAGTCTTTGAAGTCATCAAAGTTTAATGCTTCCAGCATTTTCATGTGGCGTTCTTTACATTCCGCATATTTCGCTTCAAAGTTTTCAAGAATATCGCCAACACGTAAACCATTACGACTTATCTTATCTGTATATGTAGGGCCAATACCTTTGCCTGTTGTGCCAACTTTGTTTTTTCCTTTAGCAATTTCCAATGCCTTATCAAGCAATCTGTGAGTCGGCATTATCAAATGAGCCTTTTTAGAGATGTAAAGGCGTTCTTTGAGATTATGTCCACTAAGTTCTAATCCTTTTGCCTCATCCATAAAAAGGTCCGGAGCCAAAACCACGCCATTACCAATTATGTTAACCTTTCCACCCTGAAAGATACCGGAAGGAATACTACGCAATACATACTTCTGGCCTTCAAACTCAAGAGTATGTCCTGCATTAGGTCCTCCCTGAAAGCGGGCTACTACATCATAGTGTGGTGTGAGTACATCAACAACCTTACCTTTACCTTCATCGCCCCACTGGAGTCCCAGTAAGACATCTACTTTACCTGTATTCATTTATTATCTTGTTTCTGTTGTTTCAAATTATTTTTCTTTCGTGTTATGCGCGACTGGCACATTGAGCATACCCCATATATATATAGCGTGAAGCCATCTTTACGGAAGCGTCGCAATTTGGTATGCTCTATTGCATCTGCGATTTCTTTAGAAACGACTTCCGTAACACTCCCACACAAAGTGCAAACCTGATGTATATGATTTTCATTATGATAACAAGCCTCATATTTAGTTTGCCCAATAAAACGATGGCGTATGACAAGACGAAGCTCGATGAACAGCTTCATTGTATTATATAATGTAGCACGTGACACTCGAAAGTTTTCTTTTTCGAGTATGTTGCCAAGTTCTTCGAGCGTAAAGGGTCCTTCAATATTATACGCAGCATCAAGTATAGCGTACCGTTCAGGCGTCTTACGCAAATGGTTTAGCTCAAGGTAACTCGTAAGAATTTCCTTGACCTCCTTTATCAGGATATCCTTTGTCACGTCAACACAGATTAAATTCGCACAAAAGTACAAATTTTAATGCAAATAAAGATACTGGACTATCAAAAAAACGTTAAAACGTAGTTTACAACAATTCCGGCAACACATTTCTGACTATTTGCTCATAAGTTTCTCCTAAATCGCAAAAGTGGGAAACACTATTTGCTACCGCGTGTTTCAAGGCAATATTATCAGTATTAAATGCCACCAGAGCTTGATCAATAAATTCATTTACCCCTCGTTCATCTGGTTGTCTGCCTTTCGCAAACAATCGCGCAAATAAATGGAATCCGCTCAACTGCCTGTATATATTCTCAGAAGCCACCCATTCGTATGCAAGTTCTGGGGCGAAATCGAGATATTGATATAGGTTGAAGACTGCCATTTCTGCAATCTCCTGCGTCGCTGTTTGTTCTACCCATAAATTTACAAGATCATTCGACATCTTTTCCACCGGCATAATCAGCGTTGCCAAAATCTTACATTCTCTGACATTTTCTTTCCAAAGTTCTATGGCAAGTTGGTAGTCCTTGCCATATTCGCCTGCCAAATTCTTTATATCCGAAAATTGTATTCCCCAATTTATCTTATAACTAAGGCCTTTTTCACGCATCGAATGCGATGCCACACCGTTCATAAGCAAACGGAATGAACGTTTGATACTTTTTACCTTATTGTTTGTTTCTTCGTTTATCATATTAATGTTGAGTATTCTTTACTATATCGAAGCATCTGCTCAGTATATGTTTCTGTATAGTCCAAATCCACATCTACGACTTTGCCCTCGGAATCTTTTACAAGAGACATTTTAGGATTCAAGAAGCCTTTATATGGGGCAATATTAAGCGAAGCATACCTTTCAAGCATTTCTTTATGCAAGCCTTGATTAATATTTACAGCATACTTCTCGACAAGTTCTCTTGCTGCTTCGAAGTCTCCTGTACTCTTTATTCGTTGCACTTCTGCAAGTAGCTTGGCAAAACAATCACGTAATGTTCCATAATCATTTATGCGTACAAATGTCTTTCCGTTCTCTTTTACAAGTTCAACGGCTCCATCACTGTGCTCAAGTGTCCAATATGCAATAAGAGCGCGATTCCTCATGTGGGCTTCCTCTATACAATTTCCTTGTTTGATACGAACAAGCAGAGTCATCAGACCGTTCATCATATACGTATAATACTGCGACTTATACGCGTCCATATTAGGAGTAAGACCTAAATCAACAAGTTTCTTGTCTGCTATATAATACAATCCAAACAAGTCGGCCCTCGCCTCCTCTATTACGTTACCATAGGCTTTTAGGGCGTCCGGACTCACGCCTTGTAATAGTCTGCCACTACCATGTCCAAGACATTCATGCAAATCTGTATGCAGGTCATCGCATATATCTCCCCATTTATTTATCTCGTCAAGGACAGTCTCGTTTATTACAAACTCTTTAAGAAAGCCATTATTTCGACCGACGGCATTATATGCCTCCGTAAGATTACTTATCGTTACGCTCTTACTTCCATATTCCGCCCTAATCCAATCAGCGTTAGGCAGATTTATGCCTATTGCCGTAGAGGGATACTCATCACCGCCAAGCATTGCCGCACATACAACACTTGCCACGACTCCTTTAACAATAGGTTTGCGGAAACGCGGATCTACCGGACTGTTATCCTCAAACCACTGCGCATTATCACTTATTGTCTGCGCACGTTTTGTCGCCTCAAGGTCTTTTATCTCTACTATGCCTTCCCACGAAGCCTTTATTCCGAGTGGATCGCCATATACTTCTATGAATCCGTTTATGAAATCGATTAATCCATCATGGGTGCGCACCCACTCTATTGAATAATCGTCAAAATCGCCCAAATCACCTGTCTCATAATATCTTATGAGCAATTCTATTACTTTTTTCTGCTTATCAGATTCGGAATATTCAGCAGCCTTAGACAACCAATATATTATTTTTGAAATAGCAGCTCCATACAATCCGTCTGCTTTCCATACTATCTCTTTTATTTCTCCTGCATCCTTTACGAGCTTTGAATTAAGTCCCCATGATGGTTCTCGATCTTCATTTGTGCTTTTAGAAGCATAGAAATCCTCAACCTCCTTCTGACTTACACCCTCATAATAATTGCAGGCCGATGTCTCAACAAGGTCTTCACCATTAGCCTTATTGACCCGCTTTGGCATAACGGCAGGATTGAATATAATAGGGAACAACTCGCCAATGACAGACTCCAACGTCTCGTCACGCAACGAATCAGCATTTTTTGAAAGAACAACTTCTAATTGTTCTTTCAAAAATTCCTTAGTAAATTCCGGTGAGAACTTATCACAGCCATAATGATGATAAATTCCATTAGAGAACCATACCCTCTTAAGATACAATTCTAATGACTTGAAATTTTTATCTTCTCTCTGACCTTCATAATTTAAATATACAACTTCGAGTAATCTCCTTATTCTCAAATTGTACTTACCAAACTGGTCAAATGTTATGTCTCGCCCATACAAAGTAGCTTTCGCGAGGCAATATACCAAACATTTCTGATTTAGAGAGAGAGATTTGAAATCTTTCAGACGATAGCGTAATAGTTGCAAGTCTGCAAAATGTTCGTCTGCATAAGAAAATTCGCCCCTCATTCTTTATTCATTTTATTTCTGTTTTTACCTGTTTTTTAGTTGTTTTCTCTTCGTTAGCTTCTTCTAATTTCTGCATTTTATAGTCTCGTGGTGTAATACCGTTGAATTTATAGAAAGACGCATAAAAAGATTGACGGTTTGAGAAGCCAACCATATCGCTAATATCCTCCATATTCAAGTCATGGTAACGTTTGTCAGTAAGAAGGGACATAGCCTCTTCTATGCGGAATTTATTAATAAACGATGTGTAGTTCATGTGGAACCGCACATTGACAACAGCAGAAATGTAGCGAGTATTTGTACCCAAATCTGCTGCAAGCTGCTTAGCCGAATAATTCTTGTCCTTGTATTTTTTACCGACAAGAATTGTGTCAAGGATTTTCCCCTTTAACTCATCCATTAATTGTGGATTAATCAGACTCCGATAAACAGCCGTTTTTTCCTTCTTTTCTGTAATGTTATATTTAGCCATAACTTTATGTGTTATAATGGATTACCGACTTATATATTCTTTTGCAAATATATATTTTTTTATAACACGTGTCAAATATTTCCGCGTTTTTTTTGTTAATTTTCGGGAAAAATAGTTACTAATAAATTTTTCGAGGATAAAAACACAGAGAAATTATTGAAAAGCAACTCTTCATCTGCAATATCATAGTGATTATCAGATAGTTCTGTAATCTGTCCCTCAGGAAGATTTTCCTATTTATCATCCATATTTCTTACATATTACGACTAATATCAAAACCGTTTTTATATATTTATAATTCCTCTTAGAAACTTCTCAATTCGTCCCAAATGCGTTGCACAGGCAGTCCCATGACATTAAAGTAACTACCTTTTATGCCTGTAACTCCCACATAACCTATCCACTCTTGTATTCCGTATGCCCCGGCTTTGTCTAAAGGGTGGTACTTTTCTACATAATAACAAATTTCCTCTTCCGCCAATTCCTTAAATGTAACATCAGTCTCAACGGCGAATGAATATTGCCGTTCAAGTGTAGTAAAGCACACTCCGGTTATCACTTGGTGGGTTTTACCGCTAAGTTTCCTAAGCATTATTTTCGCATCATTGCCATCTTTTGGTTTTCCGAGAATCTCATCATCAATAACTACTATCGTGTCGGCTGTCAAAACCAATTCTCCAGACTTTACCATATTTCCTATTCTATATGGCTCAGCCTTTTCTTTTGCAATATATTTTGCGACCTCTTCAGCCGAAATTCCTGATGGATAGTCCTCGGAAATACCTGGTATTACCTTAACTTCAAACTCCAAGCCTAATCCGGAAAGCAGTTCCCGTCTGCGTGGGGAATTGCTCGCCAATATTATTTTATACATAACGCATTTTTAATATTATATGATATCGTCCTTTATTTATTTTAGTGAGTTCGAGGGATTCACAAACCTTTTTCAGCCTGTAAAAACCACTGTTCTTTCATTTTGTTTTGATTGCAGAGGTTTTGTAAAGTCTTACCTTATTTTACAATCTACCAACCAAAAGCTTTAGCATTGCTCAACCATTTATCTTGCGCACGCAGCACCTGTTCTATAATGTCGCGTCCGCATCCGTATCCACCTTTGCATCCACTGACATATCGTGAAATTGATTTGATGTCAGGACACGCATCAGCAGGGCAGCACGGACATCCACTACGCTTCATGACCTCATAATCGGGAATATCGTCTCCTACAAAAATAACCTCGCTGTCGTCATATCCGTATTTCGACAAAAACTCTTCCCAGGACTTTATTTTCATGCCGCATCCCATATATATATCCTTTACGCCGAGGCCTTCATAGCGTACTCTGACTGCTTCAGTATTTCCACCGGTCATAATTGCGATGCGCAATCCCATTTTCACGGCGTATTGTATGGCGTAACCATCCTTAATATTCACTGTGCGCAGCGGTTCGCCATCATGCGACAGTGTGATAGTCTCTGCCGACAAAACCCCATCTACATCAAACACGATGGCACGTATTTTTGTCAAATCATAATTTATCATATCTTTTCCTCCGCTATTTTATTTCTCTGATATATACTTTTAGACATTTCCATATATATATTAGTCAGCATCTCGTCAGTCCCGAGAAGCGCCATCTGCGCCTTTATCACATTATCGTCATAGCGTATGGCCGGACCGGTTTGCGCTTTCAGAGGTGACAGGTCGTGTACTTTCCTCGCCGTTTCATCTATCAACGGAAACAATACATCAAACGGGAGGCCGCATTTACCCACCATCTCCGATGCAATGGTATAACAATGGTTAGTGAAGTTGCACGCCCAAACCGCGGAGAGATGTAAATATTTACGTTTTTCTGACGATAACTCATATACATTATCCGATATTGATTCAGCCAATTCACGTATTTTACCATCTGTATAGACGTCATTACTTTCAATAAAACATGGTATCTCATTGAAATTCACATCACGTGATTTTGAAAAAGTCTGCATTGGATATAAAACTCCATAATGCATAGCTTCCGATTCTGTTGCAAAACAATCAATAGACATGGAACCGGCCGTATGCAAGAGTATCTTGTCAAGCCCGATGTTACGGCTCGTTTCTTTTATTACATCTCGCAGTACACTATCCTTCAAAGCATATATATATATATCTGCTTCATTATTTATTTCACTCAAATTATTCGTTGCGATGCCTCCGATGGTATTCGCCAAAGTTTCTGCCGCCACAGACGTCCTGCTATACACCTGCACTATCTTGTGTCCTGCGACAGAAAGAGCCTTACCCAATTGGGTTGCAAGATTACCGGCACCAATCAATGTGATTCTCATTATGGGCTTTATTTTTTAAGTACAAAAATACAAAAAAGTAAGATTATACGCAAAAAACGATATACAAAGGATTGTTCAAACTTTAAAGAATTGTTAAATATTTATCAGTTAGTATCATTTATCCCCTCTTTAATTTCCCGTTTACGAATAAAATATTACCTTTGCAAACGATTTCGCCGATATGGCTCAGTTGGTAGAGCAATTCATTCGTAATGAATAGGTCCCGGGTTCGAGTCCCGGTATCGGCTCATAAAGGTAAAGATTGGAAGCGATAGCGTTTAGATTGCGCATCTTCCAATTTTATTTTATATACACAATCTTATAGAATAGTGTACCTTCGCCGTCTTGCGGAATTAGCTCAGTTGGTAGAGCGTCGGCTTCCCAAGCCGAAAGTCACGGGTTCGAGTCCCGCATTCCGCTCTTTCCCACGCGCCTCTATTATTTGTTTCACCTGCCAAATCTCACAGATTTTAATCCAAAATACGGCTTTATTCCACGTATTCTCACGGTAAGAAAATAATAGAGACGGATTCTTTAATGCCCTTGCTGCCATATTCGTAGATGAGAACGGTGACCTCTGTTTTACATAACAGACTTAAAACTTTTCTCACAGATAAATCCAGATAATCTAGAATATGAGGGCGATTTTATTATGGAAATTGAACCTAATCATCTGGAGGATGCGACAAAAGTGCGCAGTATTGTATTTGCAGACCCTTTTAATAGCAAACTTTACAATAAATGCAAAGAAGACGAAAAGAAACGAGGCGAATTATCTTCCAACTACTCCAAAAAATATGCAGATCTATGGTATGAAAGTAAATCCGAAGAAAATTGACCGCAGGAAGTCTCAAACAGGTTATTCTTTATATTGCTATTCGATAAAACTTTTTTAAGCATACAATGTATTAGGGCTGACACTTCTCACGAGGTATCAGCCCTTTTGGTTATCTTTGTTTTAAGATTAAGACAATTATAACCATGAGTAAAGATAGTCATTTTATCGGACGCAATAAATAATTATAGAAGTTAAGGAAGATGGTGCTTTATTAGACCGTAGCGAATAAAATATAACGCGATAATATTTATACAGTTTTTGTACAACGCCCATGTACAAACTGTACAGAGGCTTTGTAGCGTTAGTACAAAGGCTTTGTACTTTTAGTACATAGGTCATGTACTAAAAGTACAACACGCTTGTATAATTCTGTACTAACCGCACTGCCTCCATAAAAGAAGTGCAGTACCAATGCCATACAAATAATGACTTGGGGAGTACTGATTACCAATTATTCTTGCTAAAGAGGCACACAAAACACCACCAGGACCTACGCTTTTCGATTCTACCCCTTTATTCATATATGGCACACAATATATTCAATTCTTTCTAAACAGATACCAAATGAAAAATAGCGGAGTTATCGCCCATACAGACAAAAAGAGTGTCACGGACCCGAGTCTGTTACCCCTGGCATCCACGTCCATATGTTCCTTTCTATTATGTTTCATCAATATCAACGCCGGTATGATACTTATGATGTATATCACCGCGATGATTGTCAGCAATAAAAGATTTATGTTCATAGAATTATATTGTTATAACTTCAAAACCGTGCCTACTCACGAAGGAAACTCTGTATTGTTCATAAAGTTAAGATTTCAAACTAATAAAAGAATGTCTGCTAATCATTCGCTTATTAAACAAATGCGAATATTGATTAACCCTTGCACTTATCTGGCTTGAAGGAATGGTCCCTTTATCCCCTCTTTCATACAATTTGCGCTTGTTTATCTCGTCCGCAATTTCCTGAGGAGTCATAGTTTCCTTTTCACTCTCGCTTAAGACTTTAATAATAGCTTCATGCAGCTTCATTTCTGTTTCCATCGGTTTCCTTTCTTTTTTACACCATCCCAAGAATAAATGAAATGGCAAATTATTTAATAATGTATCTATCTACGTTTGAAAAAGGTCATAATAATTTTTTTAAGCCTTTGTATAATGCCACTTTTATTTAAACCATCATCTTTAACTGTAATCTTCCCTTCTTCTATCAGCTCCCTGAAGTTCTCGACATTGTATTCAACCTTTGGTTTTTCACCTTTAGGATGATAATCTTCCCAATAGAAACCAATATCTCTAATTCTATCTCTTACCCTTTTTTGTTTGTTACTTGGAGACTTAAGTTTCTCTTCGATTAATTCTTCAATTCTCTTAATCTCTTGTGAAGTAAATACTTTCTTACCTTTCATTATATTAAGGTTTTTGTGCCATTCCAAAAGATCCAACGGACTGGCAAGTTAATAAGAAGTTAAGTGTAGAGCCAATTGTTTATATTTCGAACAGCTCTGAAAAGAACTTAGAATAATAAACAACACTTTCGCAATGAGCGTCCAACAGTAGGAGCTCATTCACAGTGCAAATATAAAGATATTTTTCCATAATGACAAATGATAGAATGATATTTTTAAAAGTTTGTGCACTCCTTGAGGTGCCTTAAAAAGGCGCTTCTACAAGGGTGCGTCAAGGCACACCAAAGGGCGCACTAAGGGGGGCATCGATGCACTCTCGTAAAAGAAAACTCACAAGCCACTTTCATAATTTGCGCCTTAGCGCATCCTTGCAATCCACACAGAGTTTATTACAATATATTGCCCACTACTGTCCCGTTAAAGTGGACTAATCGCTCTTTGAAATAATTGAATTATAGCTTATTACGCCGTATTTTGCAATGAAACGGATTTGATTTTGCAACTTTGCAGCCAAATTGATGACTGCATATGAATCAAGACAAATACGTTTTCGCACAACTTACCGCTTTTATGAACAGGACTCAGTTCAACAACTACGTTCGCAAGTACGATGGGAATCGCTATGTGAAGCATTTCACTTGTTGGAACCAACTACTTACAATGATGTTTGGCCAACTGAGTAACCGAGAGAGCTTGCGTGATCTGATCGTCGCTTTTGAAGCACATAGAGCAAAGCAACATCATCTTGGTGTAGGTCGTGAACCTATTGCCAAAAAGACCCTTGCTTCAGCTAACCAAAATCGCGACTGTAGAATCTTTGAAGGCTTTGCTTTCTACATGATGAAAGAAGCTTGTGAGAAACGAGCAACCAACATTATAGATATTCCAGGGAAAAAGTATGCTTTTGATTCTACGACGATTTCACTATGCCTCTCTACTTTTCCTTGGGCAAAGTTCCGAAGAAAGAAAGGTGGAGTTAAAGCTCATGTCTTGTACGACATTGAGGCTCAAGTTCCTGCCTTCTACACCGTGACCACTGCATCAAAGCATGATTCGACAGCAATGTCTTCAATTCCCTATGAACCAAATGCTTACTACATATTCGACAGGGCCTATGACTCATTCAAAGAACTCTACAAAATACATCTAACGGATTCTTTCTATGTGGTCAGAGCCAAGACGAACTTGAAGTATAAGATAGTCAAATGGAAAAGACGCATGCCAAAGAACGTACTTACTGATGCCGAGGTGAAACTGACAGGTTACTTGTCAGAGAAGAAGTATCCGGAGTCATTCAGACTTGTAAGATACTATGATGAGAAAGAAGAACGTGAATTCACTTTTCTCACCAATGCCAAGCATCTTAATGCTCTTGAAGTCGCAGAACTTTACAAGAAAAGATGGTTGGTCGAACTTCTCTTCAAATGGCTAAAACAGCATCTCAAGATTAAGAAATTCTGGGGTACTACTGAGAATGCCGTCCGAATACAGATTGCCATAGCCATTATAACCTATTGTCTCGTGGCTATTGTCCATCATGATATGAAATTGGAACGATCGACCTATGAAGTCTTACAAATCCTCAGCATATCACTTACCGACAAAACTCACCTCACAGACCTGTTCGATAAGACTAAATTCAACGATGTCAAAGAACTCGATTGTCCCCTCTTCCCGGGGCTATTTGATTAAGATTTAACTCGTCCCATTTTAACGGGACACTAATGTATATTGCCATTGAATGAAATAACTAAAACATAAAATAAGACATCACTATTGCCAATAATGCTAATACAGACATTGCACATCCGCTATTATCATAATCCATATCATATGTTGCATTTGTAGCAACTGCCGATTTCTGTATCTTATTATATCCAAATTTACGTTTCTCTTCTTCCGAGAAACTTGATAATATTTCATCCATAAGAAATTTATTCCTTTCCGCAACTATGCCATCATTTAATTCATAATTATAAATCGCCATTCTTTCTGAAAGTAAACGATTATAATTTACGAACAAAGAAGCAATATCTTCTACATTTTTCTTCTTATATTCTTCATCCGCTTGTATTTTTGCTATTGGTACAGCCTTCATTAATCTCATTACATCCGAAATCGCAAAATCAATCGTATTTATAAATTCGCAATCCAACTCATATGTTCGTTCCCCTGCATCAGAACTATCTACACAACAAAAACTTTCATATGTATTTTTAAGATAACTAAGTCCAGAAGATATTTGGGTACAACAGTGCATTAACATAAGCTGTGTATCGCCAAGACGACTATTATACACAAAATCTTCCATTTCATTTTTATTTGTCGAATACAGTATTGCATTCTTTCCTGCCACTAATATTGCATCCGTATGTAAATCTTGCGGAGTTGCTGTCATACCAAGGGCAACAGTTCTCAATTTCCATGCTTCTGCATTCTTTGCGTCCAATTCAAGAACAAGATTCGAATATCTATATAATTCTGCATAGTTTGCACTATCCCAGGCATCATTTGCAAGGCGTAAATAATTCTCCAAATCAGCAGCCCTGTCTACCTTTATCAAATTGATAGCTTTCTGTACTTCAACTTTACTGCCACAATATGAACAGAACGCCTCTGCACGTTCGTTATCTAGTTGTATAGAAGCTCCACAATTGGGGCACTTTGCACTCACTAAACTCATAATCTTAAGATTTAAAAGGTTGGTATTATTGGCGGAACTTCATCCTCCATTATATTATTAAATTCCGACATTTGACTTATTGGCTGCCAATTCTGCATACCCTTTTTCCATATCAACGTATCTGTGGTGATGCTATTGTTGCGGATAGAATCTATTATATAAGTAAAAGGAAATGGTCCTTGTTGCTTGCCGTTAACTGCAAGATAATAATGCGTTTCTGCAGGAATAGACGGAAGTGCATCTTGTACCATGCCACTGGCAATTTCCTTACTGAACACATTTCCCATTGTAACACCAGTACCCAATCCGAAACCTGCATTTAGGAAAGCACCGCCGTTACCTTCGTTCTTTGCGGCAGAATCCATAACATCAAAAGTCCTTTCCATCCTATAGACATCAGTACCTGTTATCTGTAGACGTGCCTTTAGGTTCTTGGCTCTTTTTATCGAGTTAAGACTATCGTCTTTTTCTGGAACGTTTATTGATATTATATTGAACCTCTCCACAGAAATACCATATTCGTTGAATACAGGATTCAGATTCTCTTTACAAAAATCAGACAAATCCTCTATATATGTATTTATTTCAAGAATAGATATCTCGTCCCTGATTATTTTCCGGGCTATGATATTAGTAAGTTTTGACAACAAGATACCACGGAAATACGATTGCAATTTGCTTTCGTCAAACGATGGCATATTCCCGACAAGAGAAGACATGAACTTGGACGCGTCTGAAATTTTGAATCCATATTGTCCGTATGCTCTTACTGGAACTATTATATGATATTTTGGATCTTCCAGTTGTATCGGCGTTTCTGTTCCCCAAAGCAAATCAAGGCGAGTAAGTAGATTGACAAACCAGACATCAGCTTGAAAAGGAGAATCACCGCCAAAAGGAAGATTTATGATTTTGTTAAGAAGGGGGACGTTCTTTGTCTTCAACGTATATGTACCTTCCGTAAACTTATCATAAAGTTTTCCTCCTTTGGCGAAAAATGCGATCTGTCCGGGGTACACAACCAATTGTGAACCCCAGCGCAAATCACAAGACGGAAATTTATGCACTATTTCCCGTTCTTGTTGTTCATATTTGACAATATCAATTATAGCCATGATAACTACATTACATTAATAAACTCTTCCATATTGCAAGTTTCTCCTCGTATGATTTTGAAGTGTTTGCACCACTTGTAGATGTCGCTACGACACAATTACAATGCACGCATTGTGTAATTTTATCCTGAGGCTTATTACCATTAAAAATAATTCTCTCTACATTTGGATATTTCTCTAATAGTCCTACGATATCATTAGGAACTTCATTCTTGATATTTTCGTCCAAACTTCCTTCACGCTCACAAGCAGCAAGTACATCCCAAAGGGCTATACCATTCTTTTTAAGACAATCACATTTCTCTTCGTAACCATTAAAATCTTTACCGCCATTAAACAAATCTCTAATAATCTTCCAAAAACTATTATTTGTACTTGCATAATATTCTCCAGTTTCAAGAGATTTTTCTCCCGGCATAGTTCCTAAAACAAGAATCTTAGAATCAGAATCTATCAAAGGTTCAAAGCATTTACAATTATTTTCAACTTTATTTGATACGTTTTTTACATTACGCATAACAGTTTGCCCTTCCTGAACTTCTATACCTGAACTTCTATACTTCCACTGAGTAAAAGTTCTTCAAATTTAGAAATTGTCATATCTTTAATACCAAAGCATTTTCCGCCATAGAAACCAATATTTCTCATTTTATCCCTTATTCGTTTCTGTTTTGACTTATCTGCCTTACATCTTTCTCTTATTAAAGATCTCAGTTCATCAATCTCTTTTTGTGTAAATTTAGTTTTAAATACTTCCATGTTTTATTTTGTTTTGCGCCACCCCAGCATTATGCGGAGCGGCAGGTTAATACTAATAGGCATAGATACGGAAAGTGTGGAGCCGATTGTTTATTTTCCGGGCGGCTCTGGTAAAACCTTAGAACGTATAAACAATACCCCACACCTGTATATTTCCTCCGGAGCTAACCGTAAGGAAATACCAAGTGACGAGTGTGATTGTCTATCCACGTTCGATTTGAAATTTACCAGATTTCCCGAAAAGGATAAAATCAAAACACCTTCATCAATTATGTCTGTCCCGCTGTCGGAACCATTTACGGTGCAAATATAAAGATATTTTTCCATAATGACAAATTGTGGGGTAATGTTTTTATAAACTAACGAGCCACTTCCCAAGAGTGCTACAAGGCACACACGGGGACTCACGAGTTGCGCCTGAGCGCATCCTCGTAGACCTGGCGCACACGCTCGCGGAGATGCTGCGGACGGATGACCTCTAAGGAACGGCTGCGCGAGAGCAGTTCCATGACGAAGTCGTTGGTGATGCGCAGGCGCAGCGCGATGCGGAACTCCTCGTCGGTGTCGACAAGCACCCGCTGCGAATGATGTATCGGCGCCGACTTGATGAAACGCCCGTCGAGAGCGTCATAACGCAGTTCGATGTCCTCCACGGGCATACTCTCGTCGTTCCAGATGCCGTAGCAATCCTTGAATAGCTGCGACACGTCGATGTCAAGATTACGCTTGAAACATTCGTGCTCCAGCACCTCAAGCTCGCGGATGCGGTCCACGGCGTAAGTCTTCATCACCGCCCCGTCATACGCCAGCAGATACCACCGCTGATTAGACTCCTTCAGATAATGTGGCAGCACCTTAAAACACTTCACGCTGTTGTCGCGCCTGTAATTCACGTACTCGAACCTCACCTTGTGCGTCCCACGTATGGCGTTCACCAGCGGCACGAGCCACTCGCTGTACAACGGTCTGTGATGCTCCGCCAACACATACGACGAAAGCTCCGGACTTTCGCCGATGGCGTTCAACAGGTCGAAATTCATCATCAACTCGTTTATCCTACCGCTATAATCGTTGGAATTCATTGTAATACAATATCCGCCCTTGCGCCGGTCGTATTTTATTTCGATATGAAACAAGTCGAAAATGCCGCTTATGTCACGCTCTATCGTCCTCACGCTCACAGGAATATAGCCCGATTCCAACTCCAGCCGCTTGTTCACCTTATTTATAAGTACATCCTTCGGCATCGCACCTTTATGCGACCTCACCAAATTCAGTATCATCAGCATCCTGCGCACGCTTGTCACTTCTTTACTCATGTACTTTTCTTTTTGGATAACGTTTATTTTCCGACAAAGATATGACATCTTAGCGACAAAACACGTCGCTGAAAATTCTTTTTTCAAATATTTTTTGCAGAAGAACATAAGGACAAAATAAAGCACATAAGACTTTACAAAACCACGATCTTTTAAATTTGTAATTAAATCATCACCTTTTTCGCATTTATAATAATCTCATCAACATTGTGGTCAGCGTTTACGTTAAAATGCAACAAAATGCCCACAAAATGCAACAAAACATAAATGATAACCATTTAAAATAAAAACGAAATTATTTGTAAAATATTTGTTAGTTCAAAGTTAAAGCCGTATATTTGCAAGGATATAAAACTTACGTCTATGAGACAACTTAAGATTATAAAGTCGATAACAAATCGCGAGAGTGCATCTTTGGACAAGTACTTGCAGGAAATAGGCCATGAAGAACTTATATCCGTAGAGGAAGAAGTGGAACTCGCACAAAGAATAAGAAAGGGAGACAGAAAGGCTTTGGAGAAACTGACGAAAGCCAATCTTAGGTTTGTCGTGTCTGTGGCGAAACAATATCAAAATCAAGGACTTAGTTTGCCTGACCTAATTAACGAAGGTAATCTCGGACTGATAAAAGCCGCTGAGAAATTTGACGAGACCAGAGGCTTTAAGTTTATATCGTATGCCGTGTGGTGGATACGCCAAAGCATACTGCAGGCTATTGCTGAGCAAAGCCGTATTGTAAGGCTTCCGCTGAATCAGGTTAGTTCAGTAAACAAAATTAACCGTGCGTTGCATAAGTTTGAGCAAGAAAACGAAAGACATCCGAGTGTTGACGAGATAGCTAATACAGTAGACCTGCCGGAAGAAAAAATTGCGGATGCGATAAAGGCAACATCGCATCACGTGTCGGTAGATGCTCCGTTTGCTGATGGTGAAGAGAACAGTCTGCTCGACATTCTGCCGAACACAGACTCGCCAATGGCTGATAAAGCTCTTGTTATGGAGAGCCTACGTGAAGAAATAAAGAATGCTCTGCAAGTATTGAATGAGCGTGAGCGTAATATTATAAAGGCTTTCTTTGGCATAGACGAACCGGAAATGACGCTGGAGGAAATCGGAACGAGATTCGGGCTCACACGGGAACGCGTAAGGCAAATAAAAGAAAAGGCCATAAGACGGTTAAGGCATAATACGAAAAGTAAAATGCTGAAGAGTTTCTTAGGCCAATAAACATCATAATGAATATTGACTAATAAAAAGATTAAAGTATAGTTTTTATGAGGATAATAAAATGTTTAATTGCTACGGCAATGCTTTTGGGGGTTGTAATACAGGTATCAGCAAAGGACAAAGAGGTCTCCAAAGTGTATATGTTTGGCTTTGCGGCTTCATTCAATGACTCGACTATTTATATTACAGACATACAGGAAATTAAAGGGGCGTATGTTGCCGAAAGGACTAAGTTTCTTGTAAACCGCGACGAGTATTCATACCAGTTGCGTAATTACCTTCAAGGACAAGGTAATGCGTTTCCGACTTGCATCACGTCTTATGCCTATGATCGCAAGACGATAGAAAAGAAATTTGCGAAAATAAAGAAAAGATATATCGACAAGAATAAAGGTCGGTACATCATTGTGAATATCAGCAAGGAACAGTTTACTTATCAGCCGGTTTCTTCGGATGAAGTGGTAAACGTTGATGAGTCTGAGCAGACAGTACAGCAAAGCAAGTCTAAAAAGAAGAAATAACATAAGTACGCGCTATAATCTTTTTGTACTTACTTGAGTTCATGGATATAAGTGTCAACAATTTTAGAATTGCAGAATTTAATATTCGGATAATATTCCGAGATACTCATATTAATAATATGAGGCTTCTCCCCTCTTTTGAGCCTTTCAGGGTTGAAGAGGCTTTGGATATTAATTTGTTTTTTCAATTAGTGGTAGACGACACTCTACGTCCTATAAAGAAAGAAAATAGAGAGCGTATTCGCAGTTTTGAGACAGGAAACGGTGAAACTATTGTAGACAGACTTAATAATGGCGGTTACCAATATATCATAAAAGATATCAAAGGGGGAGAATGTGCGTTGTTGCAAACTAACAAAGATTTCTCTGATTGCAGATGCGCCCTGAATGGCAACTATGATATGCGCTGCTTCGGACTGAACAATGCACTGATGCTAATATTCGCATTCGCCGGTAGCAGACAACAGACTTTGCTCATTCATGCCTCGCTTGTAAAGAATAACGGCTATGGCTATGCCTTTATCGCTAAAAGTGGTACAGGCAAAAGCACTCAAGTATCAATGTGGCTGAGGTATATACCGGGATGTGAATTGATGAATGACGACAATCCTATTATCCGTATTATTGATGGTGAGCCGTGGATTTTCGGCGGTCCGTGGAGCGGAAAGACTCCTTGCTATCGAAATGTGAAAGCTCGTCTTGGTGCTATCACACGCATCAACAGGGCTGAAACAAACAGTGTGGAGAAATTGACTGCGATAAATGCTTTCGCTTCATTGCTTCCTTCATGCTCGTCAATGAAATGGGATAAAGAGATATTTAACGAAATATGCAATACCGTTACTAAAATTATAGAGACTACGAATATATATACTTTACATTGCTTACCCAATAAAGAGTCTGCCGTAATATGCCACAAGACAATAGCAAAATAACGGAGATTCAATTCTCGAATGCGGAGTTCCTTCCTAAAGTGGTAGAACTGCTAAACGAAGGACATACCGTGACTTTGAGGTTGCGGGGGGTGTCGATGCGCCCATTCCTTGAAGACAACCGAGATAAGGCTCTACTCACAAAACCCGTTTCCCCGAAAATCGGCGACCCTGTATTGGCAGAAATATGGAAAGGACACTTCGTACTTCACCGCATAGTTGATATAGAAGGCGATAACGTAACACTTCTTGGTGATGGAAATCTCTCGTGTGAGCATTGTAAATTGGAGAACATCGTTGGTGCAGTAATAGGATTCTATCGCAAAAACAGGAATACATTAGATTATACAAATGGCAATAAGTGGAAGATATATTCTTACATTTGGATGCATCTATATCCAATACGCAGGTATCTTCTTGCTGCATATCGGAGAATATGGCTTCGCATCTTCAAAACAAAATAGTTTTTATCAAAACTTATTTTCAGCATACAGCATTACAAGACATATAATATATATTAAATAGAAAGGGCTACAAAATAATTATGAATACAAAAACAGGCTTTCGTATCCGCGAAGTTTGCGGAGAAAAGATTATCGTTGCAGAAGGCAAGGAAAACATAGATTTCAGTAATATCATTAGTATGAATGATAGTGCCGCATATCTTTGGAACTCTGTAGAAGGTAAAGAATTTACCATTGACACGATTGTAAAACTTCTGTTGGATATATACGATGTGGATGAGGAAACCGCAAAAGCGGACTCTTTAGCGATAATAAGACAATGGAAGGATGCCGGAATAATTGAAGGTAATGATATTCCAGTCGCACCAGATTGTAAAGGAAATAATATTATAAGTGAAGAAAAGTCTGAGATGTCATCTGTTGAATCGCAGGAGGATGAGGCAAAAGACTTGATGGAAAACCAAGAGAAATCCCAAAAGTCTACAAATAAATTGGGATTCCTAAAGCGAATATTCAAATAATACAAAAACCGCACTCTAAAAACTATATAGTCTTTAAAGTGCGGTAAATTTTATACTTTTCTTGTTAATAACGCAAGAGTTTTATCTATACGGATAAGCTACAATAGTCATTAATTATTCACAGAACCACCTACAATATCAAGCAATTCATTTGTAATTGCCTGCTGACGTGATTTGTTATATTGAAGACTAAGTTCGCGTAACAACTCATCAGCATTGTCAGTTGCGGTCTGCATCGCAACCATCCTCGCAGCATGTTCAGAAGCATTACTATCAAGAAGAGCTGTATAAAGCATCAAATGCGCCAGCTTCGGTATCAAACTCGAAAGAACAGAATTCATATCCGGCTCTACAATAAAGTTGTCTGCCAAAGGTTTCGCTTGCTCTGTTGTCTTTTCCTTATCCCGCTGATTAGCGCGCAGATAATCTTGAGCTTTCTTAGTTACAACGTTTGTGGTAAGGTCTCTCTCATCCTTATTGATTAAGTCATCAGAATGAATATCAATCGGAAGGAATATCTTACGGGTAAGAATCTGACTACCTGCGCTCTTGAAGTGATGGTAAATCAATTCTACCTTATCTATTTCTCCGTCAATAAACTTCTTTCCAATCTGACGGGCGATATCAATACATTCGGCGACATTGGGCTTATCTGCCAAGTTTGTGAAATCTCCCGCCGAGCGATAACCGAGTTTCTCTACTTTCTCTGCAACTTTTCTTCCGATAGGATATATCAGAATATGCTCTTTTCCAAGATGTGTATATTCCTCTATCGTCTGTAACAGCAACTTGATAATGTTGGCATTGAAGCCACCACACAAACTGCTATTCGAGCTATAGACAACAAAAGCAATGTTCTTCACTTCTCTTTCTTCTGTGAAGACATTCTGGGCATCAGCCTCACTTGCAAGGAAAGTCTTAAGAATATGCTCAAGCATAGACTCGTATGGGAGCATATTCTCAATCATCACCTGAGCATGATGCAACTTACTGGACGCAACCATCTTCATAGCACTCGTAATCTTACGGGTGCTATTGACACTGGCTATACGGTTTTTTATCTCCTTCAGTGATGGCATATCTCAATTATTTATACTGACCGGCAATATCAGCCATTGTCGTTTCGATTGCCTTTATTGCTTCGTCTGTAAGTTTACCACTTGATAACGTGTCTATTACATCTTGGTGAGTAGCACGCATCTTGTCAAGGAATGAGTCCTGGCACTGGCGAATGCTCTCTACAGGAACATCATGCATCAGTCCGTTCACGCCGCAATACAATATGGCGATCTGCTCTCCTACCGGCATCGGCGAATACTGAGGTTGTATCAAAAGCTGAGTATTTTTACGTCCACGGTCAAGTGTCATAGCTGTAACAGCATCCATATCACTTGAGAACTTAGAGAAAGACTCCAACTCACGGTATTGTGCCATATCTATTTTCAGAGAACCGGCCACTTTCTTCATACTTTTAATCTGAGCAGAACCACCGACACGACTCACGGAAATACCGACATTCACAGCCGGACGGAAACCTTGATTGAACAAATCGCTTTCCAAATATATCTGTCCATCTGTAATAGAAATCACGTTGGTCGGGATATAAGCGGAAACGTCTCCGGCCTGTGTCTCAATGATAGGAAGTGCTGTTAGAGAACCACCTCCACAAACATGACCTTTCATACACTCTGGCAAATCGTTCATCTGTTCTGCCACTTCCTGCTGGTCATTGATACGGGCAGCACGCTCAAGCAAACGGCTATGCAGATAGAACACATCACCAGGATATGCCTCACGCCCTGATGGGCGACGCAAAATCAAAGAAACTTCACGATAAGCAACAGCTTGCTTTGACAGGTCATCATATACAACCATTGCAGAATATCCGCGATCGCGGAAATATTCACCAATCGCAGCACCTGCAAACGGCGCGTAATACTGCATCGCTGCCGGATCTGCTGCTGTTGCAGATACAATGATGGTATATGGTAAAGCGCCATGTTGCTTCAAGTTTTCAACAAGAGCAGCTACTGTGGAAGCCTTTTGACCAATCGCAACATAAATGCAATATACCGGTTTACCAGCCTCATAGAAACTCTTCTGATTGATGATTGTATCGACGGCAATAGCAGTCTTACCCGTCTGACGGTCGCCAATGATAAGTTCACGCTGTCCGCGGCCAATCGGAATCATAGAGTCTACAGACTTCAAACCAGTCTGTAATGGTTCCTTTACCGGCTGACGATAGATTACGCCGGGAGCTTTACGGTCGAGCGGCATCTCAAATGCGCCTGTAAGGTCAATCTCCCCCTTTCCGTCAATAGCCTGTCCCAGCGGATTGATGACACGTCCAAGCATATTATCGTTCACCATTATGGAAGCAATACGCTTGGTACGTTTTACCACCATGCCTTCTTTGATACCTTCTGTAGAACCTAAAAGCACACAGCCGACATTGTCTTCTTCAAGGTTCATCACAATAGCCATAGTGCCATTATCAAATTCCAAGAGCTCATTAGCTTCAGCATTACGCAATCCGTAAATACGCGCTACACCGTCACTTACCTCAAGTACGGTACCCACCTCATCGAACTGTTGGCTGTTATTCAGGCCTTGAAGTTGTTCAAGAAGCACTTGTGATACTTCGCTTGGTTTAATTTTATCTGACATGATTAAATTGTTTTTAATTAGATTTGCAGCATATTCTTTTGCAAATACACTACTTTTTCAACTGTGACAGTATTTCACGCAACTGCTTCTGCACACTCGCATCTAAGCGGTAGGTATCATACTCAAGTATAAATCCGCCAATAATATCGGGGTTTATCTCTGTTTCAAACTCCACAGTTCCTTTTGTTCTACTCTCAACCATAGCGCGCATCTTCTTTGTTGTATTATCCGACACACGAGTGGCAGTAGTAAGTTTTCCTCGGATGATATTTTTATGTTGTCTGTAAAGAGTGATATACGAGTTCGCAATAAATTGCAACATATTCTCACGGTCTTCCTTTAACACCAACGTGATAAAGGTAACAACAAGAGCAGAAGATGCATCACCGCCACAAGCTGTGATAAGCAGGTCTTTCTTTTTGTCTTTAGAGAGCATTGGATTATCTATCGTAAACCTAAGCCCCGATACCTCAATGAAACACTGAGCCAAAGTCTGCATTTCATGATATACCTTATCTTCCTGTCCTGCATTTATAGCAGCTTTAAGCAGCGCGCGGGCATACCTAACCGATATTACTCCTATGTCCATGTTATTTTTCCTTTACAACAACCTCATCCAACAGCCTGTCTATGGTCTCCATCTGTCCGGCTTCTGATGAGAGTTCCTTACGGAGAATCTTCTCAGCCACCTTTACAGACAGCTCAGCCACTTGCGCCCTTATGTCGTTAATGGCAGCCTGTTTCTCGTTAGCTATCTCAGCCTTTGCCTCTGCTATCAGGCGATTGCCCTCTTCGCGGGCTTTCTCCTTAGCAGTTGCAACCATAGCATCGCGAGTGTCGGCAGCCTCTTTCAATATTTCAGCCTGCTTCTGGCGAGCTTCTTGCAGAATGGTTTCACCCTCCTGCTGTATATTACTGAGACGTTCTGATGCTTCATTTGCCTTTCTTAGGCTCTCGTCTATATAGTTCTTTCTTTCCTCAACCATCTTTATGATTACAGGAAAACCATACTTAGCCAAGACGAAGAATACCACCAAGAAAGCCAGCAACATCCAGAACAGAAGTCCGAGATCAGGTGTTAGTATTGATGGCAAATTTTCCATTTCTATAATTAATTAATTCTGACAGTCCATTCCTTAGATAAGGAACGCACAAGCTGCGATAGCAAAAAGAGCACAACCCTCAACGAAAGCGGATGTAAGAATCATGTTTGTCTGAATCTTACCAGTTGCTTCCGGCTGACGTGCAATAGCATCCATTGCACTACCGCCAATCTTACCAATACCTAAACCTGCGCCAATAGTTGCAATACCTGCGCCAAGACCGCAGCCCAGCTGTGCCAGACCCTCAGCAGCCAAAATTGTTGAAATAATCATAATCTTATAAATTTAAATTGTTATTAATTTATTATACGTTGTTTTTTATTTTCCTTACTTTATAGAATATTCTTTATTATAAAGACGCAATTTTTAGAGAACCAATATCAACCCTAAACGATTATGCCTCATGTTCTTTATGTGCCAATCCTATGAACACAGCACTCAACATTGTGAACACATAAGCCTGGACGAATGCTACAAGCACTTCAAGACAGTTCATGAACAGCAACATTATAATGCTGAAAATATTAAGACCGAGACCATATCCTACGCCCATAGACCAACCGAGGAAGATAACGCAAGTGAAACTCAATATCACCGCATGGCCTGCCATCATGTTGGCAAAAAGACGAATCATCAAGGCAAAAGGCTTTGTGAATACTCCGAACAGTTCTATCAAAGGCATTACCGGAGCCGGATAAGCCTTCAAGAACAGCGGCACTTCCGGCCAAAATATCTCTTTCCAATATTCCTTATTTCCGAATAGGTTAATAGCCAACATGGTACATACCGCAAGGAACAGTGTAATGTTTATGTTACCAGTAACGTTTGCTCCTCCCGGAAATATCGGAATAAGTCCTATTATATTTGTAGTAAATATAAAGAAAAATACTGTCAGCAGGTAAGGCGCATATGGCTTATAATGATTCTCTCCCACCGATGGCTTTATCAAATCATCATGGATAGTCATGACAAACATTTCTATCATACCAACGAATCCACCAGGAGCCTCACTCTTCTCATCACGTTTTTTATACCATTTTGCACATGACAGGAATATTGCAATCAAAACAATAACAACTATCCATATTTGTGTAACAGTCTTTGTAATACTCAAATCGAGAGGACGTTCACGGGTTCCATCAGGAAGTTTCTCATAGATTTTACCATGATGTGTCTCATCAAAGAAAAACTGTTCCGGCAAGCTGTGAGCCGTACATACATACCATTCTCCAGTAGCAGAACTGCGCACAATAATTGGCAGTGGAATACTTATATGCTTTCCCTCATAACTGGCTATATGCCATTCATAAGAATCGGATAAATGTTCCAACACAATCTCCGGTATATTAATCTTTTCCCCCTCTGTCTCAGAAGCATTGATTTGAACAGAAGACAAGACTGCCAGCAACACGAGAATTATAGTTCGTAACTGTTTCATTATTAATATTTAATGTTACTCTTTACATTATTAATGTTTATCGCAAGAGTTCGACACTCCGGCAAAGAACAGCGAATGATGCCCTAAAAGGAACAGATAGAAGACGGCGAACACAAGAAGAAAGACTAACATGGCTTCTCTTCCAGCCACAAGCCAATATACAAGCATCGTTCCTAATGCCAACAACATCCTAAATCCAGACACAGCCGAGAAAAACGTAGGTAAGCTATCTTGAGAATTACGAGCGATGCACGCCCAAATCATAGCATCGGCACATTCGATAATCAGAGAAAAGATTACACTCACAATAAGTGGAGTTACGACATCATTCAATTCGAAAATCAATTTAGTGCAAATAATCACAGCTGATAACAAAGATATTATGATAACAGACTGCGCTATATACCGTTTGCGTAACTTCTCAATAGCAACCATAAATATTTATCCTCTATTTAGAATTCGACACAAGCACTTACTGAGTTCTTTTGCACCTCTACAAATCCTCCGGATATTGTCATCGTGTGCTCACCATCTGCATCTTGATATGCGAGTTTTCCCACACCTAAAGAGGAAATTATGGGAGCGTGATCCTTCAGGATTTGGAACTCTCCCAATGTCCCGGGAACGGTAACGCTCTCCACTTTGCCTGCAAAGACGATCTTCTCTGGAGAAACAATCTTTAACTTTAAGCTCATATCCGTAAATGATAATATATTAGCCCTTTGCCTCTTCTATGAGTCGTTTTCCTTTCTCGATAGCATCCTCTATCGTTCCAACGTTGAGGAAAGCCTGCTCCGGCAAATCGTCAACCTCTCCATCAAGAATCATATTGAAACCTTTTATGCAGTCTTCGATGGAAACCATCACGCCGGGAATGCCTGTAAACTGCTCTGCCACAGTAAATGGTTGTGAGAGGAAACGCTGCACACGACGTGCGCGGTTCACGGTAAGTTTGTCTTCATCAGACAACTCATCCATACCGAGAATAGCAATAATATCCTGCAACTCCTTATATCTCTGAAGTATCTGCTTTACGCGCTGAGCACAGTCATAGTGTTCCTTACCAACGATGAGCGGGTCAAGGATACGCGATGTGGAACCTAACGGGTCTACAGCTGGATAAATACCCAACTCGGTTATCTTACGGCTAAGTTCCGTTGTGGCATCAAGGTGGGTAAACGTAGTAGCCGGAGCCGGGTCGGTAAGGTCATCGGCCGGCACATAGACAGCCTGAACAGATGTGATAGACCCCTTCTTTGTAGAAGTGATTCGCTCCTGCATAGCACCCATCTCACTCGCCAAAGTAGGTTGATAGCCTACTGCCGAAGGCATACGGCCGAGAAGAGCGGAAACCTCAGAACCAGCCTGTGTGAAACGGAAGATGTTGTCGATAAAGAACAATATGTCCGCAGCGGCACCATCCTTACCGCCATTGTCGCGGAACTCCTCTGCAACAGTAAGTCCTGACAAAGCCACAGATGCACGTGCACCAGGCGGCTCGTTCATCTGACCGTAAACAAGTGTAGCCTGTGATTTCTTCAATTCTTCCGGATCGACAAGAGACAAGTCCCACTTGCCCTCATCCATAGCTTTCTTGAATTTGTCACCGTAACGAACAACGCCACTCTCTATCATCTCGCGGATAAGGTCATTACCCTCACGAGTACGTTCCCCCACTCCGGCAAACACAGAGTAACCATTATGTCCTTTGGCGATATTGTTGATAAGCTCCATGATAAGCACGGTTTTACCTACACCAGCACCTCCGAACAGACCAATCTTACCACCTTTCATATATGGCTCCAGCAAGTCAATCACCTTAATACCCGTTGCAAGCATTTCTTTTTGAGTGGAAAGTTCCTCAAAAGCAGGAGCTTCTCTGTGTATCGGATATGCGCCATTCATATCAAAAGACTTCATGCCATCTATAGGATTACCAATAACATTAAGCATTCGTCCCTTAATTTGTTCACCGGAAGGCATAAGAATCGGAGAGCCAATCGGGGTTGCTTCTAACCCACGCTGCAATCCATCCGTATTGTCCATAGCCACGCACCGCACGGTATCCTCACCTATATGTTGTTGCACTTCGACTATAAGATTGCTACCATCGGGGCGTTTAATGCTCAACGCCTCATAAATCTTTGGCAAGACTTTCTCAGAATCTTCGCCCTTAGTATCGAAATAGACATCGACAACAGGGCCTATTATCTGCGAAATGCGTCCATTAATCTTTGACATATTCTTTATTGTTATATTTAGGTTTATATTTATTTTCGCAAAGGTAGCGAATTATTTCCACCTTGCAAAAAAAATATCGTTTTAATATGTATTAATTTTTGCTTTAGATGCTCAACTCGTCAAGAACCTTTATCAATTTACGGTCAAATGGCTTATCGCTTCGTACAGCTTCACTCAACGGAACATACACCACTTCATTATTGCGCACACCGACCATAATATTACGCTGTCCTTGAATAATTGCTTCGATAGCTCCCACTCCGGTACGGCTTGCGAGTATTCGGTCACGCGCTGTCGGACGTCCTCCTCGTTGCAAGTGTCCGAGTATAGACACACGTACATCGTAATCCGGGAACTCCTTTTTCACACGGTCTGCGTAGAACAATGCGCCACATTTCGGACTTTCAGACACAATAACAATACAGCTTTTCTTTGATTTTCTGATACCACGTTCCATGAATCGAGCCAACTGATCCACATCCGTAGAGTCTTCCGGTATGATGGCAGCCTCTGCGCCACTTGCTATGGCGCTGTTTTGTGCCAAGAAACCGGCATCGCGCCCCATAACCTCAACAAAGAAAATACGTTCATGGCTCTGAGCGGTGTCGCGGATACGGTCAACGCATTCCATGATTGTATTCATCGTCGTATCATATCCGATAGTATTGTCCGTGCCATAAAGGTCATTGTCTATTGTGCCGGGCAAGCCGATACAGCAAATGTCATACTCCTGGGCAAAGAGTCTCGCACCCGTAAGCGAACCGTTACCGCCAATGACAACCAACGCGTCGATTCCCTCTTTCTGCAAGTTCTCATACGCCTTGGCCTTACCCTCATCAGTCATAAACTCTTTAGAGCGGGCCGTTTTCAATATCGTGCCGCCAAGACCAATAATACCGCTGACGTGTTCTGTCGTGAAAGGCTTTATCTCACCCGAAACCAAACCGTCATATCCGCGATATATCGCTTTCATCTCAAAGCCATTGTAGATACCGGCACGCGTCACCGCGCGAATTGCCGCATTCATTCCGGGAGCATCACCACCGGAAGTAAGAATACCAATTGTCTTAATCTTTGCCATATATATAGTTTTTATATTTTCCCAAGTTCAAGTAAAGGCAGAAAAATTATCATTCGCAAAGTTAATAAATTATTTAGGCAAATACAAGTTATTGGGATTTTTTATATCATGCTTTTTGATATTTTAAACAACCCGAACGGTTTGCGAATATCAAACAATCTTGACATTGCCACGCCTACATGACAAAACACGGAGGTTCCGACTCATCCATAACTCCCCCATGCGACGCCACCAAACGCAGTTCATGTAGCCACTGAAGACTGTTAAGGTAGTCACTGAACACAGTTCGGATAGTCACTGAACAACGCTAAGGTAGTGACTGAACAGTGCTAAGGTAGTGACTGAACACCACTACCCCAATAACCGAGCACCGCCAACTGAAAACCAAAGCTAAAAACTGAGCGCGACTCATGAGTTTCGGGCCGCCGGATAAAGCCCCTTACCTGAGCCTCCCCCAACATACTACGTACCCCTTATAGGGGTACTACGTATGTGGGGGAGCCAGGAGGCTTCATCCGTGCGAATTACAAAAGGTGGAAAAAGCCTTCTGAATCATCTACATAAAATCAACAAGATAGATGTCGCCCCATATAATGACATCCACACAAGCGGAAACGTCCTCCTTGCGGAACTCCAGGCGATTCGAATGTGTCCTGGATTTTTGCATGACAAATCCCAGACGGCGCAACTCGTCAGCTATGTGTCTGTAATATCTCTTTCCCCAAAACACAAGCCGACAGACCGTTGTATCGCCTTTCACATGGTCTATCACAGCCATACTCCCCATATCATTCCGACGAAACAAGCGATAAAGAGGCTGCCGGTCCTTGTCGTATTCCAAATTGGCAGACACGTGATAGCCCCACAGACTTATCTTATCAAAATCGTCCCTCAATACTTTATGCGCTCCTATCCGCTTAAAGCCGAGCTTTCGGAAAGGAGAATTAGCCTCGCCAAACTTTGCTTTTACGCATTGATATTGAAGTATTTCTTTAACAGATATTTTCACCTCGTCATACTGCTGTGCATCCAGTTGCATGACGAGGAATAGCAATAATAATATATGAGCAATCCGCATCATCGGCTTAGAGATTATCACACTCTTCAACCCACATCTTGCTTGATGCGTCACTCGGCATACGCCAATCCCCCCGGGGCGAGAGACTGACACTTCCAACTTTCGGTCCGTCAGGCAGGCATGACCGTTTGAATTGTTGATTAAAGAAACGGCGATAAAATGTTTTTAACCAAGACTTTATAGTTTTATCATCATATTGGCTTTCATCAAATGCCGCACGGCATAGCATATAGACTTTGCTCGGTGAGAAACCATATCTGAGAGTGTAATATATAAAGAAGTCATGCAGTTCGTACGGCCCTACAAGGTCTTCCGTTTTCTGCTTTATGTTTCCGTTTTCATCGGCAGGAATAAGCTCAGGACTTATCGGTGTATCGATAATATCCAATAACGTATCGCGCGATTTATCGTCTACGCCACTCTCCGCAACATAGCGCACCAGATATTTTATCAATGTTTTAGGCACCCCTGCATTCACGCCATACATACTCATGTGGTCACCATTGTATGTAGCCCAACCCAAAGCGAGTTCGGAAAGGTCACCAGTACCGACAACAAATCCACCGATGCGATTGCTCAAATCCATCAAAATCTGCGTGCGTTCGCGTGCTTGGGAATTTTCATACGTAACGTCATGTCTTGACGCATCATGGCCTATATCTTTGAAATGCTGCGTTACGGCAGCCGAAATGTTAATCTCGTGTATCGTGATGCCGAGACGCTCCATCAGAGTCATAGCGTTGTTATATGTCCTGTCTGTCGTTCCGAAGCCGGGCATCGTAACGCCGACAATCCCCTCCCTGCTCATACCGAGCTTGTCGAAAGTCTTCACGCATACCAAAAGGGCGAGCGTAGAGTCCAATCCACCACTGATTCCCAGGATGACATTCTTGCTGTGTGTATGCATGATTCGTTTTGCAAGTCCGGCAACCTGTATGCAGAATATCTCCTCGCAACTTTTCTTCATGTCGTCGTTTGATGGAATAAATGGCATGGGATTCACATTACGGAGCATCTTAAACTCGTGCCCGGAAGATTTCTCACACTCGAGAATCCGTGCTTTGACAGACTTTGCCGCTGCAATAAACGATGTATTCCTACGTCTCTCAACACGCAATTTCTCTACATCTATCTGTGAAATGACAAGTTGCGGCTCAATTTGGAATCGGGCTCCTTCTTCAAGCAGACAGCCATTTTCATATATCAATGCGTTTCCACCATAGACTACGTCCTGCGTACTCTCTCCAAATCCGCATCCGCTATATACATATCCGCTGATGACACGCGCCGATTGCTGCGCGATAAGTGTCTTCAGATAATCATGTTTGCCGATAAGTTCGTCGCTTGCGGAAAGATTGAAGATAATATCAGCGCCGGCAAATGCAAGCGTATTGCTTGGCGGAACCGGAGACCAAAGGTCTTCACAAATCTCTATGCCAAACAAGACTCCGTCGGAAGTGCGATACAGTTGAGGCTCACCACTTAAGCTGATTTTAGTTCCAGCATACGAAATACTGCACTCTTGGATGTCGTGCGCAGAAGCAAACCAGCGTTTCTCATAGAACTCGCCATAATTGGGAAGATAGGTTTTCGGCACAATCCCTATCAGTCTGCCATGATTTATAACCGCGGCACAGTTGAAAAGCATATTGGCAGCGACAACAGGAACTCCGACAATGAGTATAACATCAAGCGCACGGGTGAAGTCCAGCAGGCGCAACACACATTCTTCTGCACTGTCTACAAGATGCCGCTGCATGAAAAGGTCCTGACAAGAGTAGCCTGTTACAGAGAGTTCTGGAAAGACCATTATCTCTACCCCTTTGTCTTCTGCCACGGCAATCTGCTGTTTCATGTTTTCAAGATTGCTGAAACAATCAGCAACACTTACTGTCGGAACGGCAGATGCCACCGTGATAAATCCGTATTTCATATCTTTTTCTATTTGGTCTTAATACCTATTTTATTGTAACTTGCGTAGCTCCATATCCATATTCGCGGAACGAAGCGTCCTGATAAGGGTATTGCTTATACTTGTAATTCAGTTCATGTATCAGCGACTGGCGTAGCACGCCCTCGCCCTTACCGTGTATGAATATTATTTTTTGGCCTTTTTTGCATTTATATTGCTCTATTGTCTTGCGGAAGACCTCAAGCTGATAATCGAGTATATCAGCAGCGCTCATTCCGTTTGTTGTATCCAACAACTCATTTGCATGAAGGTCTATCACGATTTTGTCGTCCTGCAAGCGTTGCTTTACCTTGCGAGCCTTGCTTTGTTCATCGGAATAACGACGCACAAGATCTTCTTTTCTTGCCGGCGATTTCTCCTGCCTGTCGTCCTTATGCGCGTACATCTCATATTTCAGGGCCTTAGCATCCACAACGAGAGGGCGCAGAGGCTTGTCGTTTTCTATTACGGTATAGAGCAGTGCCGGTGTCTCGAAGAAGTCGTTCTCGCGGAATGTATGCAACTTATAGAACTTCACTGGGTCGAGACGGAACTGAGCATCTACGGTCGGTTTCAAGAGAAACCCCTTCTCTCGCTTATATGCAATCATCTGTATGCAAGTGTGCGTCATCTCATTAAGTTGCTCACGTCCGAACTCTTCTATAAACTCTTTCGTGTTAGGCTCGACCTCTCCCGCTGAGCGCAAAGTCCAATTCGCCCCCTCGGCAGTCATATAAGTATAGTATATGTAATAATTGGAATCGTTGATGATATAGGATTCAAACTTTGTATTAACCATATCACGAATATCAACCGGCACAAATGCGAGATATGTAGATAACTTATCTCCGCCCTTGCGTTCCATAGGCTTTATATCAAAGTCGTCGGAAGGGTCATAGTCTTCCGTTTCTTCATACTCATTATCACCGAGTCTCTCCTTTATAGAACGTGTGTCAGGCTCTTTCTTCTCTACCTTATTACTTACGACTTTGGTTGTACTATAATCTTCATCGCCCACCAAAACGACCTCATTAATTTGAAATGGAATCTCAAATCCGTCCTCATCTTCTACAAGAACGATATTCTTGCCTTGAAAGCCCGCAACCTTTCCTCCGCCTTTCTCACTTAAAAATCTTACTTTATCTCCTATTTTCATTTTATTTCCCTTTCTGTTTTAGTGCGTAAAAATATCTTATCACTCATTCTTATTGTCTTTTTTCAGTATTATATAATCTTCCGCCCCCTCGCCCTTATATGTAATTAAGGTATCAGCAACGAGCTGTCTCCATAGCTCAAAAAGCGGAATTCATGGGCGAGAGCATAATCATAAATCTTGTGCCAATCACCATGAACGAATGCACTGACAAGTAAAAGCAATGTACTTTGCGGCTGATGGAAATTGGTTACAAGCATCTTGACTATCTTATATTCATAGCCTGGGGCAATAATTATTTGAGTACTTGAATGTAATGTCTCTAATTCATTGGTGTTCAGATAATTTAAGATGTTCACAATCGCTTCTTTCGGTGTTATGTAAGAATCATTGTCATCGTATGGTTGCCATTGATTTACGTGCAACTCGTCTTCGGTAAGATTTGGATTTTTCTGTAACTTCACGCCCATATAGTATAGACTTTCAAGTGTCCTCACACTGGTTGTTCCAACAGCAATAGCACAACAATCGTGTTGAAGCAATTTTTCCAACGTGCCTTTATGCACGCAGATATATTCTGTGTGCATCTCATGGTCTTCTATCTCTTCGCTTTTCACAGGCTTGAATGTTCCAGCTCCAACATGCAGGGTTACCTCTTCACGGTCTATTCCTGCATCATCAAGCGATTTCAAGACATCGTTTGTAAAGTGCAAACCGGCAGTCGGGGCTGCCACACTGCCTTTTATCTTTGAATAAACAGTTTGATAAGTTGTCTTGTCGCTCTCTTGTGTATCTCGGTTCAGATAAGGTGGAATTGGCAATTCACCTACCGCATCGAGTATTTCAGCAAAAGATACCGCGGCATTATCCCACGAAAAGCCGACACGTTGCGATGTTCCGGCTTCTTTTATGCGTGTGGCAGTCAATACAACGTGCTTCCCATTTATGTCGAACACGCGCAGCAAGCTACCGCCTTTCCATTTTTTAAGATTGCCGACCAGGCACAACCATTCGCACCGTGAGGTGGTTTGAAACATCTGCTCATAATCTGACGGAGCTGCCGGTTCCAACAAAAAAACCTCTATAAGTGCACCCGTTTCCTTGCGAAAATGTATGCGCGCCTGTATCACCCTCGTATTATTGAATACCATCAAGGAGCCTTTGGGCAAATAATCATGAAGATTATAGAACTTATCTTCCGAAACCTCTCCCCGATTATATATGAGCAACTTGCTATGATCGCGCCGGTCTATCGGGAATTTAGCTATTCTATCATCCGGTAAAGGATAATTATAATCTGAAATATGTATATGTTTTGTATCCATTCTTTAGAACGCTATTATAACACTTTTAATCATTACATAAACCAATGTCAACATCAAGACATTCATAACCATATCTATATCTGTTATAGAATAGCCCATTCGTGTGTATTGCGATGACACATAAGTAATTTTCGGACTTATTTTCTTATAGATATACATAAACAAAAGATATGATATTGTACCGGCAAAAATGCCACAAAGTAATCCCATAAGAACATCGGAAGGATAATGCACACCGAGATAGATGCGCGTCCATCCGTTCACGATTGCCCACAAGACTAAAGCGATGCCGAGTATGCGGCTACGAACAAGTAATATGAAAAACACAGCTACCGACATAGTGTTAGCTGCATGAGAAGAATAGAAGCTATATCCGAAGGCTTGATAACCACGAATCGGACTTATAATTCCATACAATGACGGTTCGTTTATAGGGCGTGGACGTGCTACCATATCTTTTACGATATGATCCGAAACACCTCCGGAAAGGATAAGGCTAAGTCCAACACAACTTATTATCAGCAGAATATAACTCCACTTCTCATTGTTCTTTATAACAAGAAATAGTAAAGCTATATAAAGAGGTATCCAAGTGAGTCCGGATGTCAATGTAAGCATAAGTGTGTCGACGAACATCGACTCACCTCCATTTAACAAAAGCAAAATACTATTGTCTATATCTATCAGATTAGCTATATCCACAATGCTTTTCTTCTATATATTTTCGATTTTTGCAACTTCTATCCATCCATTGCGCCCGTCAGCGATATGCACATTTACCCAGCTATTAGCAGTGTCAAGGATTTCTACTTTAGTTCCTTCATGCAATACAAATTTGTCTTTCGCTCCTTTATAGGGTGAATCTTTCACAATAACAGAGGAAGAGATAACTATTGCATCGGTCTTGTCGTGCAGATAATCCAATTGCTGAAACGCAAATATATTGGAGAATATAAAAAACAATAATGCAAGAATACCGCCCCAGAAACCAAGTAGTCTTAATCGGGAATTCTCTGCAAACAAATAAAGCAGAACGAGGATAATCGTAAATATGATACAAATGATAGCAGTATATGCCCAGCCTTCAATATTCATCATATTTACAAATCCCTTATACCATTCGTATAAAAAGATTTTAGGCTCAGGGATTATCTTATCTATGGTCTTCGACTGAGCCATCTTAAGATTAACTCGTACATCTTCATCATTGGGAGACAACCTCAAAGCACGCTCATAAGATAATATCGCACGTGGAATATTGTCCAACCGATAATAAGTATTCCCTAAATTATAATAAACCTCATAAGACACGCCATTCTGCAATAACTCTTCATAGTCCTTTATCGCCTGCTGGTAGTTACGTTTTTCATACTCTGTGTCTGCATTCTTCTTTGTTATAGCACATATCGGCAAAGAGAACATAAGTAAGATAAGCAGCACTAATGCTTTAGAGGTACTGCTACTTTTTCTTGCACTTTTGAGGAATCCCTCGATTCTTGTTATAGCCGACATCGCAGAATTAAATGTCTTGTTCATATTTCCTTTTGTATCACCGGGTGCGTAACGTTCAAACTCACACTCATCAAGTGCATCAAGAAATATCATTATTGTTTCTTCATCAACACTACGTTTTTTGAGTTGCTCACAAACATCATCGCGTGTCAACTGCCCTATTGGCATATTCAACCTATTGCCAACATATCCCCAAAGAGCGTGTGAAACCTCGTCATAAAAGTCTGACGATTTTCCTTCGCGCATCAATGTATCAGCCTTTTTCAGATGTTTTAATGCGAGTTTGTTAGCCTTCTTTCCACGCATTTTTGCAATATCCGCGTGTTCCAAAGCTGTACGGCGGAATAAATAAAGCAATGAGACAAATATAGAAGACAATACACCCAATGTAATCCAATACCATACAGAATTGAAGAATATATCATTTGTATCATAAAGAGTTACATCGCCCTTCTTTATCGGCCTTATATCTTCTTCATCCACCATCGGTGCGAAATCATTAACATCTGTATCACCGGCAGTTCCTCTCAAGACTTTGACAGATAACGGTTGCGTCTGGATGGTCTTGTATGAGCTTGTTGACGTATCATAATATACGAACTTTACTGCAGGAACAGTATATGCCCCTTCCTTTCTCGGCACAGCGAGAATATCATAAATCATATTCCCCTCGACTCCACTCTTTGTAAGACGTGTCTTATCTGTTATCTTTGCATCGTATTTGTCCCAATTCTTTGGGAATGTCACTTCGGGTTGCCTTATAAGTTTAAGATTTCCCACGCCGCTTACAACGAGACGCAAACTGACCGGGTCACCAGCTTTAACCTCTTTCTTGTTAAGCTGTCCAGAAATATTAAAGCGGCCTACTCCACCAGAAAAGTCTTTTGGCTTTGTTGGTAATTTATCCACTTGTATGGTCAAGCCTGGAGCTTTTATCTCCCTCGCTTCTTCCTCATAACCACCGCCTGTAATAAAAGCAAACGGGTCGCGGCTTTCATGCATAATGACACCGTGGAAAGTAAGGCTTGGTATAGTAAGTTTTCCCGTAACTTGCGGATAGAGAACAAACTGACTCCATACGACACAATTATAAACTTGTCCGTTCAGCGTTTCTCTTTGCATTGATTTTGTCTTAGACAATGGGATTTCTTGCGTATGGAAACCCTTTAATTCCGGCATCTTATAATCGAGATTTACAAGATTAGGAATGGTATAGACTTTATATGTAAGTAATATTGGCTCCTGCTCATGCACTCTTTTCTTACTTGCTGTAACCCGTATGAATATGTTATCATGAGTATTACGAGAGTTCTGAGAACGGTGATAAGACGATGCATCTTCATCTTCCGGATAGTAGCCACCATTATTAGCATAACTGTTTGAAGAAGAATGTGATGCACCAAGAACGTTTATATGATGAGCTGCCGATGATACGGTCTTGCCATCTATATTAACACGTGCAACAGGAAGTGCATGATTGCCTTTTTTCTTAGCCACCGCAATAAACGAATATGTAACAGAAGAAGAACTGCTCATGTGCCCATTCACAATGCGATAGCTTGACTGTGATGATGTATTAGGACCATAAAGTATTTCTATATCATTAGGGATATTCTCTAAACGAAATCCTTTTACATTCTGCGTGGGTATAGTGTACTCTATTTGAAACTGTTCCCCTATCGCTATATGACGTGGAGCATTCACGGAAAGTTTCTGTGCACTTACCGTTACTAAAGTTGCCAACAATATTGTTATCAGTAGAATTCGTTTCATACTTTTACCAGTTCTTATTCGTTTTACGACTACCCGGCTGCTGCATTGCTTTCTTTAAGCGGTCATGAGTTGCTTGTTCTTCACGCATTGCAGCATTCATAAGCTGCTCGGCATTTTGCCTGTCCATTCGCTCATTTTGGCTTTGCTTGTCGTTATTCTTATCTTTTTTGTTATTATTATCTTTATTCTGATTATCTTTGTTCTGATTATTTTTATTTTGCTTATTGTCTTTATTGTTTTTATTCCTTTGCTGGTTCTTTTGATTTTGCTGCTGCTTCAATTGCCGTTGACATAAAGCAAGATTATATCTGGTATCGTTGTTGTTCGGATTATTACGAAGAGCATTTTTATAAGCCTCAATAGCTTCTCCGTAATTCTTCTGTTTATGCAATATCACTCCCATATTGTGATAAGACTTGGCACGGCGCAACTTGTTATTTTCCTGTTTTGAAGCCTTTTCAAATTGTTCTATGGCCAGGGAATCCCTCCCTTGCTTCATCATTGCACATCCTAAATTATATGATGCTTGAGGATTATAAGGATTGCTCTCTAAGGCTTTCCTGTATTTAATTTCTGATTGAGGGTGTTTTCCTGCACGATAGTCTTTGTTGCCACCGCGTATCATGCTTCGGACATTCTGACCGTATGCGGAAGAGACCGAAATCATAAATATTGTCAATATATATATTAACTTCTCCATCCTATTCTTTTTATAAAACCGTCAACTTTGTTCAATGTCTTATTTTTTACTTCTAAAACAAGAACTTCAATGATAAGGAAAATCAAACACAAGATAGCAACGACTTGGAATTGCTCATCAAAATCTTTGTATATGACACCATTGATTTCTCCTTTTTGCAATTTCTTCAATTCTTTATCAAGCTTGTTTTCTACCATAGAAGTATTGTCAACGTGTATATACGACCCTTGACCAGCTTCTGCCACCTTGCGACACATATCCTCGTTTAGAGCAGTCATAACGACCTGCCCACTATTATCTTTCAGGAAATCACCATTTCCCAAAGGAATTGGAGAACCTTTTGAAGAACCTATGCCGAGAATAAACACCTTAACACCTTTTTTCGCAGCTTTCTCTGCCATTTTCTCCGCATCGCCTTCATGATCTTCACCATCAGTAATAAGGATTACAGCTTTGCCATATTGTTCGTCTTTTGTAAAACTTTGCAAAGACAAATTTATAGCTTCACCGATGTCTGTTCCCTGTGCTTCTATGAGAGATGGGCTTGTATCTTGCAAGAACATCTTCGCCGACAAATAATCTGATGTTATAGGCAGTTGTACAAAAGCATCACCTGCAAAAACGACAAAACAGATACGGTCATTGTTAAAATGGTCTATAAGATTCTCTATCAACATTTTACTTCTTTCCAACCTGGAAGGCTTAACATCTTCTGCAAGCATCGAATTACTGATATCGAGCGCAATTACAACCTCAATACCCTGACGTTTATCCTTGCTTATTGTAGCTCCGGTCTGCGGACGGGCAAGCATTATTATTATAAGTACTAATGCTATAAGTGTCAGCAAGAATTTTACAGTAGGGCGATATTTAGAAACTTTAGGAGTAAGCATACGGACAAGTTCCTTATCACCAAACTTACGCAAGCGGTTTCTTCGTTTAATTAAATATATAATATGTATCATCACCAATATAGGAATCAGTGATAACAACCATAAATATTGTGGATCTACAAATCTAAACATATCTAACGCATCTTTAAGGTATTCGCTTGAACACCGTAATTCTCAACAATATCTCTAACAAAAGAATGACAAAAGCTGCCAAGACAAACGGCTGATATACATCATACCATTTAGAATATCCTTTAGCAGAAAGTTTTGTCTTTTCCAATTTGTCTATATCATTATATATCTGTGATAATTCTTTCTGACTTGTAGCCCTATAAAAATTACCATTAGTTGCAGACGCTATAACCTGTAACGTTTTATAGTCTATGTCTCCTTTCGCTTTTATATATTGAATAATGCCATTTACTTGTACCGGGAAACGGGTTTCCTCATTAGTTCCAAATCCAATAGTATATACTCTAATGCCAAAGCTCTTTGCTATCTCCGCTGCTGTCATTGGTGATATATCTCCACTATTATTACTTCCATCAGTAAGAAGGATTACGACTTTACTCTTAGCTTTTGAGGTTTTTAAACGCGAAACGGCATTTGTGAGTCCCATTCCAACAGCAGTTCCATCTTTTATCAAGCCATTCATCGCTAAATCCGTCCGTACATTGTGCAGAATGCTAAGCAATGATGCATGGTCTGTTGTCATAGGGCATTGCGTGAATGCCTCACCGGCAAATATCGTAAGTCCGATATTATCATTTGGACGGCTCGATATAAATTCAGAAACGACTTCTTTGGCAACTTCCATACGATTAGGGGCCACATCCTCTGCAAGCATACTTGTAGAAATATCCATTGCCATCATTATATCTATGCCTTCAACTGTTTTGTTGTTCCAACTATCTTTTGACTGCGGTCGTGCCAAGACTATAACCACAAGAACAAATACTAAACAACGCAGGAGCATTGGAAGATGTATAAGCCTTATACGCCAACTGCGATTAGCATACTCGTAAGAATGAGTATCACTCATACGCATTGTAGGTTCACATCCCTTGCGATAAAGGAAGTACCACAACACGTATGGTATAAGCAACAATAGCAGTAAGAAATATTCTTTATTGGCAAATTCCATTATATTCAACCTAACAATTCATAAACTATCCATCCCACGTATGCGAAGATGGCAATACTAATAACGATGAACACAAATATCAATGATTTGATAACGCATCGGCTCCGAGCTTCACGTCTTTCTTTTTGGGACGACTCCTCTTCAACTTTCTCCATAATTGGAGCATTATCTTGTTTGGTAGCAACTATAAACTTTGCAACATTAGCTAAATTCATATCATTGATATTGGCTTGGACAGAGTATTTTGCAAATTTTACGAGATCGGCAGTTTCAAAGACCTCTTTTAGTTCGTTTATATCTGATAATTCTTCTTTATGTAAGCGTGAAATTATATCATTACTCGTCATTTCTTTTGCATTTATGCCAAATCTATCTTCAAGATAATCACGTAATGCATCTGTAAGACGAGTATAATAAACTTTCTGGTCATCAGAATGAGCCAGATGTTCTTGTTTTATCTGCTCTATCATATTCATCGCCTTCTGATAAGGAGACTGCTTCTTTACAAAAATAATTTTGGAAATGACCGATTTACCCGATGAGAGCCTGATAAAGAGATAATATATAAATGTGCATAATATTACTGCCAATATGCTTAGCAGGACTGGCAAATACCAATCACTCCACGAGAAAGGGTTATCTTGAACATCTTCTGCCGGCCTTATGTCTTCCATATTTGTTGTATCAACTTCTACCGTCTTTACCTCAAATGGAATTTTATTTGTCATATAATCCCTTCCGTTTATTTTCAATTTCAGGGAAGGAATATCATATTTGCCGTTCTCCCAAGCTGTCAGGTTATAAGTCCTTGTATACATATTAAGCCCATTACCTATAGCTACGGTGTCATCATCCATATCTAAAACTTCTATAGCTGATGACATTGCATTCATGGTTTCATTTGTAGGGAATGTAATATGTGAATTAAGAGGTGCGACAACATTCACATGATATTTTACTTGCGCGCCAATAAGAACATTGGTCGAGTCCAGTTTTGACTCAACTTTAATTTGCGCGTTTATAGAAACAGTTGCACATAGTATAAATATTATAAAAATATATCTTCTCACTTCTAAAAACCTCCTAAATAATAAAGAATTGGTAATATCAACTTCTCTTGGCAAATAATATTATTAGTTTCTTTACGAAATCCTCATCTGTTGCAATAGAAACATTATCAATATTACATTCATTTAATATGGTCAATAGTTCTTCATTATGTTTTAACCAATATGCTTTATGTGCCATACGAAGTTTCTTGTCGCTTGTGTCAATATACATCTCGTGGCCTGTCTCCGAATCAACCACTTTCATCAATCCGATGTCTGGAAGTTCTTTAGCACGCCTGTCAAAGATTTGAACAGCCACAACGTCATGCTTCTTATTTACAATAAGGAATGTATCTTTATTTATAGATGCATAGAAATCGCTTATAACAAATACCGTACAATGCCGTTTTATTACTTTCGTAAGATATTCCATTGCTAAATTCAAATTTGTTTTTTTACTTTCAGCATGGAAATCCAACATTTCTCGGATAATGTATAGAATATGCTTTCGTCCTTTCTTGGGCGGGATATATTTCTCTACTCTATCAGAGAAAAAGATGATACCAATTTTGTCATTGTTCTGTATGGCACTAAACGCTATGGTTGCTGCTATCTGCGTCGCCAAATCTTTCTTCATTTGTAAGGTCGTTCCGAAATCTAAAGAACCAGATACATCTATAAGAAGCATTACCGTAAGCTCGCGTTCTTCCTCAAAGACTTTAACGTATGGATGATGGAAACGGGCCGTTACGTTCCAGTCAATATCACGCACGTCATCGCCGAACTGATATTCACGTACTTCAGAGAATGCCATACCGCGCCCTTTGAAAGCAGAACGATATGACCCTGCAAAGATATTTTGGCTGAGAGCACGTGTCTGGATTTCAATCTTCCTTACTTTTTTTAGTATCTCTGACGTTTCCATTAAGGGACCTCTACCTTATTTATTATCTTGCTTACAATTTCTTCGCTTGTTACATTATTTGCCTCAGCTTCGTAAGATAGCCCTATACGGTGACGTAAAACATCATGAGCAACAGCACGTACATCTTCAGGAACCACGTATCCACGTCGTTTGATAAACGCATACGCACGTGATGCTTTAGCAAGATTGATGCTTGCTCGCGGACTACCGCCGAATGTTATCATATTTTTCAATTCGGGCAACATATAACGCTCCGGGAAACGGGTCGCAAACACAATATCTGCAATATATTGCTCTATTTTCTCATCAATATAGACCTCATCGACCACGCTACGAGCCTTAATAATATCTTCTGATGTTATTACAGGTTTTACCTCCGGTAAAGCCCCTCTAAGATTTTCTCGAATAATAAGCTTTTCTTCTTCTATCGTGGGATAGTCTATGATGACCTTTAACATAAAACGGTCCATCTGTGCCTCGGGAAGAGGATATGTTCCCTCCTGCTCCACCGGATTCTGAGTTGCCATCACAAGAAATGGCTGTGGAAGACAAAAGGTTTTCTCACCAATCGTTACCTGATGCTCTTGCATAGCTTCCAACAAAGCACTCTGCACTTTTGCCGGAGCGCGGTTAATCTCATCGGCTAAAACAAAGTTTGCAAACAAAGGCCCCTTTTTCACATGAAAATTCTCATCTTTTTGAGAATATATCATTGTACCGACAACATCGGCAGGCAGCAAATCAGGGGTAAACTGTACTCTACTATATTGTGCGTCTACCAACTGGGCAAGAGTCTTGATAGCAAGGGTTTTAGCAAGTCCGGGAACTCCTTCAAGAAGTATATGACCATCACTAAGAAGACCGATAATAAGAGAATCTATCAAGTGTTTTTGACCTACTATTACTTGATTCATTCCCGTTATTAGATTGGTTACGAATGCGCTTTGTTGTTCTATCCGTATATTAAGTTCACGGATATCTATAGCTTCTGCCATATCTCAATATATATTTATATTATAGTACTATTTATATTAATCGCAAAAGTACAACATAAATAGATGATAGCAGAATAAAGCCATCTAAATAATATTAAAAAAGTTTCCTAAAACCTACATTTTAAGAAACTTTTTCAAACAATATGTATATTATAGTTTTTACTTGACCTTAACCTTCGGTACCTTCATCTTCGCACCCTCACCAAGTTCTGTAGTATCATTAAGGACTTGGAAATAGCATAACATTCCAGAACCGAGTGTAGAACGACAATAAGACTTCATTGTTTGACCGCTCTTTAATGTGATAATTGTGTCTATACCTACGATGTTATATGCTCCCATTTTTACTCTCGGATCAGCATTCATCTTATCGAAGTCCAATTCATCCTCAGTCTTATTGGCAGAAGTTTTTAAGCCCGGAGCCGGATTAACTTTTGCATTTGTCATAGAATCCTTATCTGCCATTGTTACTTGAGGTGTCGCAAATTCGCACTTCGCCACCTTATCATGTTTGAAATCTCCTAATATATAGATTCCAACGAGCAACCCTATGAACAAACAAATAACAGCAGAAAGCACTCCAATTATAATACTGTGCTTATATTGACTACGGCTAACCCATTCTTGTGTATCTACGAATTCCTCTTCGTCCACATTTGCTTGTTCTACCATCACGTTTTCTCCCCTTTCGTCAGTATTTGTATTGCTTGTAATGGTAGAACTCTCGCGCCTCTCAATCACATCATTTGGATTGCCATCTTCCCCTGAAACTACTATATTATCTGTTGGCGCAGTTACAGGGCAGTCTTCTTTGTCATCCTTAATTTCCAAGACATTTTCTTGTACCATATCTTGTGGTGCGATTTCCTCCTCATTTGAAGATATTGTCTTTTCTTCCTGGACTTCCTTTTCAGTATTAGATGCAACCGACTCTCTTTTCTCTTCATCAGAATTGTCATGTTCTATATCAGAAAAGTCTACATCATCTTTCAGTACAACAGTTTCAAACTGAGCAAAAGGCTTATTGATAAGGTCGCGCATAGAGGTATCTGGAGTGAAAGAAACCTTATCATGGCCTTCTATCACCACACGAGCACCTGTATTTACATTAATACTCTCACGCGGTTTAACACTTGTAACCTTGAAAGTTCCAAGACCTTTGATTTTCACTAATCTATCTGCATCCAGCCCTTTATCCACCACCAAAAACATTGCAGATATAAATTTCTCAACATCTTTAGTTGAGAGTTTACGCTGCTTGGCAATAACGCCGGCGAGATCCGTTATTGATATCTTTGCCATTAGCTTTCTCCTCCATTCTTTAATTTTTCTTTAACCACGGCATTAGGCTTAAAGTTTAATACCAATTTAGGCGGAACTAACATACGCTGACCGGTAGATGGATTCACCATAACACGCTCCAATCTCTTCTTTACTTCAAACGTTCCGAAACCGGGAACCTGTATCGAATCGCTATCTTCAAAATGTTTGCACATACCATCAAGCACATCTTGTACTATCTTTTGGGTATCATCAACAGAAAATCCTGTCTCAGCAGCAAGTTTTGATATATATTCTTTATTGTTCATAGCAATTATATTTTAGTCATTACGCCCCATCAGACAACGGTTCCATAAATATCGAACTCCTCAGAACCTGTTATTTTCACATCGTAAAAACATCCCACATCAAGAGATTTCTCTTCACAAGGGATAAGGACTTCCGGGTCAACTTCGGGAGAACAAAATTCTGTTCGTCCAACGTAATAAGCACCTTCCTTTCGGTCTATAATGACCTTTAGCACTTTACCAACCTTTTCAGTCTCAATCTCCGCACTTATTCTTTGCTGTATAGCCATCAACTTGTCTAACCTACGCTGCTTTATCTCCTCTGGAATATCATCTGCATAATGTAGTGCACTGTATGTTCCTTCCTCTTCCGAATATGCAAATGCTCCCATACGTTCAAAACGCACGGTCTTGACAAACTCCATAAGTTGTTCAAAATCCTCATCCGTTTCTCCGGGGAAGCCGACCATAAGAGTTGTACGAAGATGAATGCCGGGAACCCTGCGTCTTATCTCATCTATAAGTTTCAACGTATCCTCTTTCGATACATTACGGTGCATACGCTCAAGCATCCTATCAGAAATATGCTGCAAAGCAATGTCAAGATATTTACATACATTCGGTTTTTCTCTTATTACATCAAGAAGGTCGAGAGGAAAATTATTCGGATATGCGTAATGAAGACGTATCCATTCCACGCCCTCAATGTCCGACATTCGGTCTATCAATTCTGCAATATGCTGTTTCCCGTCAATGTCAACACCATAATATGTAAGTTCTTGCTCTATTATCTGAAATTCCTTCACGCCCTTTGCCACAAGCGCCTTCACTTCTTGCAGGATTTCGTCCATAGGCCGACTTATGTGCCGCCCGGTTATAAGCGGAATGGCGCAATAAGCACAACGGCGGTCGCAGCCTTCAGCAATTTTAATGTATGCATAATGGCTCGGAGTCGTGAGATGCCTGCACCCATCGCATGACGGTATTGAGGACTTGCACAAATCATTAACTAAAGTCTTGACATCAAACTTACCATAAAACTTATCGACCTCCGGTATCTCTTTCTCAAGCTCCTCCTTATATCTCTGCGAGAGGCATCCCATTACATATATTTTCTTCAGCAAGCCATTGTTCTTGCGATTGACAAATTCAAGTATTGTGTTGATACTTTCCTCTTTTGCATCGCCGATAAAACCACAAGTATTTATTATGGCTATCTCACCCTCCGGCTGTTCCGAATCATGAGTACACTCAAAGCCGACATACTCAAGCATACCCATAAGTCGTTCAGAATCAACGAGATTCTTAGAGCATCCTAAAGTTATAATATCTATGACATTCCGTTTCACAATTCCGTATTAAAAAGTGAGTCAACAAATTGTTCTTTATTGAATAGTTGCAAGTCTTCCATACCTTCACCAAGCCCGATATACTTTACCGGGACTTTCAACTGATCGGAAATACCTATAACGACACCTCCCTTTGCCGTTCCATCAAGTTTTGTTATGGCAAGAGATGTTATTTGGGTAACTGCGGCAAACTGTTTTGCCTGCTCAAAAGCATTTTGTCCTGTACTTCCGTCAAGAACCAACATAACTTCATCGGGAGCTTCCGGTAGCACCTTCTTCATCACATCTTTAATCTTCTTAAGCTCATTCATCAAACCAACTTTATTATGCAAACGGCCGGCTGTGTCGATTATCACAACATCAGCATCGTTTGCCTTTGCCGAGCTTAATGTGTCGAATGCCACTGATGCTGGGTCAGAACCCATCTGCTGCTTTATTACAGGTACGCCGACACGCTCACCCCATATACAAATCTGCTCTACGGCTGCGGCACGAAATGTATCTGCCGCACCTAAATATACTTTCTTACCTGCTTTCTTAAACTGGTAAGCCAACTTTCCAATGGTTGTTGTCTTACCCACACCGTTCACGCCTACAACAAGTATGACATAAGGCTTGTGGTCAGAAGGCAAATCCCAACTATCATTATCATCGGTATTGTTTTCCATCAGCAATTTGGCAATCTCATCACGAAGAATGCCATTCAACTCCGATGTTGACACATACTTGTCGCGCGCAACACGTTCTTCTATGCGCTGAATAATTTTTATTGTAGTATCTACGCCGACATCTGAAGTAATAAGAACTTCCTCCAAATTATCAAGGACGTCATCATCTACCTTAGACTTTCCTGCAACAGCACGAGTCAATTTAGAAAATACACTTGTCTTTGTCTTTTCAAGTCCTTTGTCAAGTGTTTCTTTCTTGTTTTTATTAAACAAACCGAATAATCCCATAATAATATAATTTGATGCAAAGTTAATAAAAAAAAGTGTAATATGTTTAGTTTTCTGGAATATAATGCCTTAAAACATTGATTCAGAGTACTTATTTGTACTTTACTTCTACCTTTCAAAAACGGCAATGAGACTCAACATTCCCGATTAGTTAATAATAAAATATAGTCAAACCTGTTGAAATAGCCACTGAACACGGTTGAGATGCGTCCTTGAAATTAGGATTATACTCTAAGCATTAAACTATTCTATAAAACTGTATGTAAGCACATAACCTGAAGTTATGCGGTAATAAACCAAAACAGATGTATTACTCTTTAGATTATTCACAAATGCATAACTATTAGAATCTATTATAACGTGCATTTGCTGATAAGTGAGGTTTTCTTCCGAAAACAATTTATATACAGTTTCCTTTGCACACCAATTAATAAGACGTTTTACCGTCGTATCTGCAACTTCATCAGTGCGCATAAAACGTGATGCAATGCGGTCGACCCTATCGCTTTGATATTCAATATCTACACCTACTTGACACTTTGAAGACAATATAACTGCGACATAGCCGCAAGTATGACTGATACTGATATTATACCCTTTAATAGTTGGTTTTCCCGACGCTGTATGCTCTATCTTAAAATTTGAACTATTCAACATAGCTGCCAATAGAGAGTTTACAGCCTTGCGCTCACAATCACGTACCGATAGTCCTTCTGCTTTAGAAAAAGACCATAAACCAAGTCTCACATCGCCTGCTATATCTTCAAGGGAAACAAGCACTTAGCACTCCTCCTTATTAGCACATAGAACCGAATGAACAACTACTTTTACACGACTAATACGCCGTTCTTCCATTCCATAGATTTCAAATGTATAATTCTTGTAATCAATTTTCTCATGCATACTTGGGAATTCTCCTTTTATCTCAAGTATGAGTCCGGCTAAAGAATCCGCATCGCCCTCAACATCAGCAAACTCATCTGTATCAATATTCAGTATCTTACAAAAATCAGTGAGAAGAGTTTTGCCTTCAAATATATAAGTATTATAATTGAGCTTGGTATAATTTCTCTCCTCCTCATCATATTCGTCATTAATCTCTCCCACGATTTCCTCAAGAATATCTTCCATCGTAACCAGTCCGCTTGTACCTCCAAACTCATCGACAACAATAGCGATATGTACTTTATTATTTTGGAACTCACGCAACAAATCATCTATCTTTTTGGTTTCCGGCACAAAATATGGAGGACGGATAAGGCTCTGCCAACGGAAATTCGCAGGTTTTGACAAATGAGGAAGTAAATCTTTTATATATAATACGCCACGTATATTATCATCATTATCTTGATAAACCGGTATTCGAGAATAATTATTATCAACTATACATTTCAAAACTTCTTTAAATGTACTTCTGATATTTAGGTCAACAATATCTTGACGCGGAGTCATAACCTCTTTAGCAGTTTCATCGCCAAAGCGGATAATACCTTGTAGCATACTCTGCTCATTCTTTATTCCCTCCTTATCAGTAAGCTCCAAAGCCTGTTCCAAGTCATCAACACTTAATTGACGATTTTCTTTTTGCACGACTTTTTCAGCCATATTGCTACTGCTAAGAAGAATATTTTCCAAAAACCAGAATATTTTACGACAGAACAGAATTCCATCTACAGTCATTCTACAAAACTTCAACGGATTTTGCCGACTTAATACCTTAGGTATAATTTCGCCAAAAAGCAGCAAAAGAAAAGTAAGTATTACTGTTATGCAGAGAATTTCAAACCAAGCTTCATTGAATTTCAATAAACTATGAAAGAAATAATTACACAACATAATTATTGTGACATTCACGAAGTTATTGGTTATCAAGATTGTTGCAAGTGTACGCTCACTCTCTTCTCGGAGTAGCTGTATATTATAATCAGACCTACTCTTGTCTGGTTCAAGCTCATTTATATCTTTCGGAGAAAGGCTGAAAAACGCTATTTCCGAACCACTTGCGAAACCGGAAACAAAAAGCAACAAAAAAGCTATCACTCCGGCTATGACTATGCCAAGAGTAATTGGCTGCAATGTAACTAACGAAGATATATCTATGGAGTCCATTTATCAGAAAGGCAGAGCATTATCCGCATTTATTGTCGGTTCTGCATCTACCGTATTAGTATTATCGTTTTTAGGAGTTGTGTCTTGACGTTTTGGGGAAAGGAGCTCCATGTTATCAGCATAGATTTCAGTAACACTCCGACGCTTACCTTTGTTGTCGTCATAGCTGCGGTACCTTATGCGGCCTTCAACATACAACTTATCCCCCTTATGCACATACTTTTCTACAACCTTTGCCAAGTTTCGATAAAATATAACATTATGCCAATCGGTTCGGTCGGGCACCCTTGTACCATTCTGCAACACATATCCTTTCTCTGTTGTAGCAAGAGAAATCTGAGCCACAGCCTGATCGCGGTCGTAATAATGCACGTCCGGCTCTTTACCGACATTACCAATAAGCATTACTTTATTCATCTCTATCTCTATATTTTCAGGAAGTTACTTCCACATTCCCAAATATTTGAACTTGAAGTTCTTTCCTTTTGCCGACGGGAACTGACTTCTGGAATCCACCCTGCCACGTAAATGGTCAACGATACGATTGTAGCAATCCAATCCAGAATTAGCCTTACAACGAACTACAAAATGGGTATCACGATACTCATGCTTGCCCGTTGCCGGAATCATCACAACACGTTTGAAATCCAATGCGCCCTCATACCAACCTTCCTGCTCCTCGTTGAGACGAAGAAGAACCTGATTGGTTTCATGGCGTTCCGGAGTATCGTTATTAATACGTAATGCCTTTTTCTGCTTAAAGTCAAGCATTGTTGCCGCTTCCGTCTTTATGATAATAAAATAAACACGTGAGCGTACTTTATAGCGTTTAGGATAAAATACATCATTTACCGCATATTCCCTAATATCATCTTCCATTTCAGGCGTTAATTGGACATCTGGAATAGAACGAAGAAAATCTATTGCTTCATCGGCATTATATACTAATGTCTCGTTATTGAAAAATCTTAAATATAAATTCATTGGAAATAAGATATGTTTCTCTAAATTAGAAGTAAAAAAGAGCGGAAAACGGGACTCGAACCCGCGACCCCGACCTTGGCAAGGTCGTGCTCTACCAACTGAGCTATTTCCGCAAGCTTTTTATTCAAAATATAGTGAAGAGGAGGAGACTCGAACTCCCACGTCACAATTGACACTACCCCCTCAAAGTAGCGCGTCTACCAATTCCGCCACCTCTCCAGTATATTATTCAATCAGAATGTGCCCAGAACAGGACTCGAACCTGCACGCCTCGCGGCACACGCACCTGAAACGTGCGCGTCTACCAATTCCGCCACCTGGGCATTCTTTCTCTTAAAAGATAAGGAGCATAAAGACTTCATTACTTTTAAAAGTTGTTCAGAATATTGAGCGGAAAACGGGACTCGAACCCGCGACCCCGACCTTGGCAAGGTCGTGCTCTACCAACTGAGCTATTTCCGCCTTTTTCCTAATTGTTAGGAGCATTTCTCTAAATGCGGTTGCAAAGGTAATGCTTTTTCTTTAACACGCAAAACTTTTCTTTCTTTTTTTTCTACAAATGTGCAAAAAAGTTGTTTTTCGAGGCTAATCCATACGATTTTTATAGTCATCATACGCAAATTCACGTAGGATTTCCAAATCTCCATCAAGATGCAACAAGCCTATGGAGGGATGAGATATCCCATTAAACATATTTGTTTTTACAGTCGTATAATGCAACATATCTTCGAAAATAATATTCTCCCCTACTCTCAGTTCATGGTCAAACTGCCAATTTCCCATAAAATCTCCGCTCAAACAACTGTTGCCTCCGAGCCTATATATATATAATGAGTCTTTAAGTTGGTCATTTGGCTCATCTATATCTATCGTTTTTGCACCACGAACGATAGGTTTGTAAGGCATCTCAAGACAATCCGGCATGTGGCAAGTAAAACTTACATTCAATATAGCAGTGCGTATTCCTTTATCCTCTACTATATCCACGACCTGCGAAACGAGCTCTCCGGTCTGCCACCCGAATGCGCTCCCCGGCTCAAGTATAATTTTCAAATTCGGATAACGTTTATGGAAATCCTGCATCATATCCACAAGCATATCAGTATCATAATCTGCACGGGTCATCAAATGGCCTCCACCAAAGTTTATCCACTTCAATTGGGGAAACCATTTTGAAAACTTCTCCTCTATATGCGCCAAAGTTCTGCCAAATACTTCCGGTCCATTCTCGCAATGACAATGACAATGGAAGCCTTCTATGCCTTCCGGCAGATTTTCAGGAAGTTTATCAGCCGAAATACCAAAGCGTGTTCCAGGAGCGCAAGGATTATACAACATCACTTCCACCTCGGAATATTCCGGATTAATTCTTATTCCACAACTGACAGAAGGATTAATTTCTTTCACCTTATTATAATAGCGTTCATACTGGGTAAAGGAATTAAAAGATATATGACTCGAAAATCGGGCAATATCTTCTATTTCATAATCCGTATAAGCAGGCGAATATGTGTGTGCCGGCACACCAAATTCTTCGAATGCGAGTCGGGCTTCGTAAAGAGAACTTGCCGTTGTAGCATTGATATATTCCTTAAATATAGGGAAAGTCCTCCACAATGCATAAGCCTTAAAAGCAAGAATTACATCCACATCCGCACGCTGTGCGACATCGGCAATAAGAGAGAGATTGTGTCTCAACTTCTCTTCTTCCAATACATAAACTGGGCGATTAATCCACGAAAAATTATCCTTGTCTGTTATCATGTATCATATTTTGGCGCAAAGTTAAGTTTTTATTTCCGATATAATTGCGTGTTTCGTATAAATTTCATAATTTTGCAACATAATATTGTAATAATGAAGCTCGCAATACTTACGAAATCCACTTTTTTTGTGGAAGAAGACAAAATACTGGCAACGCTCTTCGAAGAAGGATTGGACAATCTGCATTTATACAAGCCGGACTGTTCTCCTATGTTTGCCGAGCGATTGCTTACACTTCTTCCCCGCGAACATTATAGCAAGATTACCGTTCACGACCATTTTTACTTGAAAAATGAATATAATTTAGCAGGAATACATATTGACTCTCATTCGGAACAAATTCCAACAGGATACCGAGGAAAGATAGGCTACACATGCACAGATATAAGTCGTCTGAAGGAGATGAAAAAGAAAGCCAATGTCGTTTTCTTGAAAAATATATTTGACTGCATCGAGTTCAAGGATGAGAAAGCTACATTCTCCATACGGGAACTGCAAAAAGCCTCAAGTCAAGGGCTTATCGACAAGAAAGTATTTGCATTGGGAGGTATCAGTCTTGAAAATGCAAAAATTGCTAAAGAACTTGGTTTTGGAGGCGTTGTCGTATGCGGAGATTTGTGGAATAAGTTTAACATCCACAATCAAATGGATTACAAAGATGTGATATTGCATTTTCAGAAATTGAAGAAAGCAATAACATAAGTTCCATAAAAAGAAAATTATAAAATAAACATAACAATATAATACAAATAAAACCATAAAACAAAATGAGCGAAAAAAACTCTTTCCTTGTGTTCTCGGGTACAAAAACGAGATACCTTGCTGAGAAAATTTGCCAAAGTTTGGAATGCCCATTAGGAAATCTTGTGGTAACGAAGTTTTCTGATGGCGAGTTTGCCGTATCATACGAGGAGTCTATACGTGGGCGAGACGTTTTCCTCGTGCAGAGTACATTTCCTAATTCAGACAATCTGATGGAGTTGCTTCTTATGATTGATGCTGCAAAACGCGCATCAGCACGCCAGATTATCGCTGTAATACCTTACTTCGGTTGGGCGCGTCAAGACAGAAAAGACAAGCCGCGCGTTAGTATCGGCGCTAAGTTGGTAGCCGATCTCCTCAGCGTAGCCGGTATTGACCGCCTTATAACAATGGACTTACACGCTGACCAAATTCAGGGATTCTTCAATGTTCCGGTAGATCATCTCTATGCTTCAGGGGTCATATTGCCATATTTACAGGGATTACAGCTCGACAATATCTGCATAGCATCTCCGGATGTAGGCGGCTCAAAACGCGCAAACACATACGCTAAATATCTTGGCTGCCCTCTCGTTCTTTGCAACAAGACAAGAGCAAGGGCAAACGTTGTCGACAGTATGCAGATTATTGGTGATGTGAAAGATAAGAACGTCATCATTGTTGACGATATGGTTGACACAGCCGGAACAATAACCAAAGCTGCCGACATAATGAAAGCTGCGGGCGCAAAGAGTGTACGAGCATGCGCATCACATTGTGTAATGAGTGGTCCGGCAAGCGACAGAGTACAAGACTCGGCTTTGGAAGAGATTGTTTTTACTAATTCAATTCCTTATACCGACAGATGTGCAAAGGTAAAACAGCTTTCTGTTGCAGATATGTTTGCCGAGACCATACGCCGTGTCGTAGAGAATGAGAGTATTAGTTCTCAATATTTGGTATAAGAAACATTTTAACAATATCAATGGGATTAGCTGCGGATAATTTTAATATATTATCATGGCTAATTCCTTTTCTCTTTAAGAAGAAAATCTATTATGAAAAAACAATCGACAATATTGGTTATCGCACTTGTCATTATTGGAATAGTAACTTTTTATTTGCTAAAAAACAATAACCATGCGCAGACACAAGCTGCTTCAATAAGTTCGGAATCTAATAACGAGACTATTAGTGGTGAGATTGACGAAAGCAATAAGATAAAAGACTTTTCATTACCGGACATTACGGGCAAGGAGGTTTCAGTAATGAATGAAATCTCAAAAAACCGCTTAACTATAATAGACTTCTGGGCAAGTTGGTGCAGACCGTGTATGCAAGAGATGCCCAACATTAAAGCTCTTCATTCGCAATACAAGACTCTTGGCATTATAGGTATTTCGCTTGATGAGGACAAAGAACAATGGCAGAATACAATAAATGAACAGGATTTGAACTGGGTTCAATTATCAGACTTACAGGGCTGGAACAGTAAAGCAGCCCGGCTATTCGAAGTCAGCTCTATTCCATACACCATTGTAGTGGCACAAGACGGCACTATTATTGCCGCCGGATTGCGTGGAGAATCACTAAATGCTTTCATAAAAAGCAGAATGACATCTCAAACAGAATAATATCCTATTGTAAAAGGAATACCGGATTTCTTTATTTTAACGTGATTCGACATAATGACTTCTTTATATCCAACTCATGTTATTTTAATTTCATCTGCAATTTCCCATCCTTGCTAATCCGTAACTCTATAACATAGCAAGTTGACGCATCCGGTATTCCTACAACAGCATCTACATAAACGAAGTTAACATCAGAACGGGAAAATTGCAAGCTACGTAAAATAGACTTAGCAAGAAAATCTTTCGGTACATACGCAGAAAATTCCTGTTTACGGAAAGCATGAACATATATTAATTTTCCATTAGCATATATATTCAGATAACCTACATTATCAAGATAAACATTGTCAACTTCTATACCGTCGTCATTATACAGAGATTTGATAACGCGTTCCGAACCCGGAGATAAAAGAATCTTACTTTCAAATTTTGTTCCTCCAACAATACTAACAGTGTCTGTCTTACTTATTCTGAAAACATTTAAGGCATACGGACGAATCTGACAGAATTCTTTCAAGAAACGTTTATCATTACCGCGCACTAAGTTTATCTCTTCCTCATTCTGATTCAAGATGCAAAGTGTTTGCTCAGACATTGATACTATCTTATAATGCTGAGTTTTATTACCTTGTAAATAAATACTATCATTGTACACCCAAAATTTAACTGGCATACTTGTCGTGTCGGGGTAAAAAATAGTATCACCTTTAGCCATAAACGAAGGTGTCTCTTCATCCTCACTAATCCATATTCCTTGCAGAATCTGCTTAGCACCCTCGTTTTCCTTAGCTGATGAATCTACATTACTCACACACCCACACCATAATATCTGCGACAAAAGCAATATTATATAACAAACACTTCTCATCTTTTTTAGCAACCGACACAATGATATTCAAATCCTGCTTCTTTCAGTTCTTCCGGATCAAAAATATTACGTCCATCGATAACAAGTTTTCTCTGCATGGCTTTAGCTATTACTTCCCAACTTGGAAGGCGGAACTCTTTCCACTCGGTAAGCAGCAAAAGAGCGTCAGCATCTAAAACAGCATCATACATATCCTTGCAATATATAACGCTATCGCCTATTCTGCGCTTACATTCATTCATGGCAATCGGGTCATAAACACGAATTGTGCATCCTGCCTTTTGCAACAAGTCTATCATAACAAGTGCAGTAGACTCACGCATATCATCGGTTTCGGGTTTAAATGCCAATCCCCATAAGGTAATGGTCTTACCTTTCAGATCGTTAGCGTATGCTTTTTGCAATTTCTTGAATAATATAGACTTCTGTTGCTCATTTACTTTCTCAACGGCTTTTAGTACCTCCATTGAATATCCATTGCTATCGGCAGTCTTAATAAGCGCCTTTACGTCTTTCGGGAAGCAACTTCCACCATATCCGCAGCCTGCATATAAGAATTTCCTACCTATTCGTGTATCACTACCAATACCGGCACGCACCATATTAACATCAGCACCTACACGTTCGCAAAGATTAGCAATGTCATTCATAAAAGAAATACGTGTGGCAAGCATGGAATTTGCTGCATATTTTGTCATTTCGGCAGAAGGTATATCCATGAATATAACTCTAAAATTGTTGGTAAGAAATGGCTTATAGAGTTTGGTAAGCATCTTCTTGGCACGATCACTCTCTATTCCGACGACGACCCTGTCCGGGCTCATAAAGTCTTTTATCGCATTGCCTTCCTTCAGAAACTCCGGATTACTTGCAACATCGAAGTTTATATCAACGCCACGCTTATCAAGCTCGTTCTGTATTGTCTCGCGAACCTTCTTTGCTGTTCCTACAGGAACCGTACTCTTCGTCACGACAACTATATACTTATTGAGGTTCTCTCCGATAGTCTTTGCCACCTGAAGCACATACTTCAAGTCGGCGGACCCATCTTCATCGGGCGGAGTGCCCACGGCAGAGAATACTATCTCCTGCTCATTTAGCACATCAGCCAAAGATGTAGCAAATTTCAATCGACCAGCCTTTACATTTTTCAGAACCAAATCGTCCAAGCCTGGCTCATAAATCGGAATTTCTCCGTTCTTCAACCGTTCTATCTTATTTGCGTCAACATCAACGCAAGTAACATTAGCACCAATCTCGGCAAAACAAGTTCCCGATACCAATCCTACATAACCCGTACCAACAATTGCTATATTCATAATCTTTATTCAAATATTTCTGCGTTATTTAAAGTTACAGCTTTTAAGTCCTTCTCGCTCGTCAACACTTCTTCCGGAGCGATAGGCCAATTTATGCCGATTGTTTCGTCATTCCAACGAATGCTTGCCTCATGTTGCGGAGCATACACATTATCTACCTTATAAGTAAATATTGCTTCATCACTCAAAACAAGGAAGCCATGCGCAAAACCACGTGGGATAAAGAACTGACGTTTATTTTCCTCGCTAAGTTCTACCGCAACATATTTTCCGAATGTCGCAGAACTTTTTCTTATATCAACCGCGACATCAAGAACCTTCCCCTTAATAACTCTTACAAGTTTCGCCTGTGAAAACTCCCCTTTCTGATAATGCAGTCCGCGCAGGACTCCATAACTCGATTTAGACTCATTGTCCTGTATGAACTCCACATGATGCCCAATGTGTTCATCAAAATCAGCCTGTTTCCAAGCCTCGAAGAAATAACCGCGCGCATCGTTGAACACTCTCGGTTCAAGTATCCATACACCGTCAATGCCTGTCTTTATATATTCCATCTTGTCTATAAACTAAATACATAACTCCTTAAATCATGCAAAGATAAGAATATTTGTGGAAACAAGCAAATTTTTCTAAAGAACGATATAAATAGTCTACAAGTCTCAGAACAGAACGGGTCTTCCATGATGTGTACAACAAGGTTCAAAACGGAACATTATAAAAGAAATCTCTATAGCTCGCATACATTCATTACACATTGAAAATTTCAGAGGTAACAAGAAATTTGATCAAACATTTCAGACGAAGTCCTTTTATACGGTTCTTTAGAAGAGGTGACTCTGGAAAAACAACAATATTGAAGGTTATATCATGTGTCCTTTGTCCAAACTGGAATATCAGCATTTCCGATTTGGACTTTTACAATGCGAATATTAGTCAAAGTATTGTGATTGAGGTTGTTGTCGGAGACTTTCTTATTATGCAAATTGTCCACAGCATCACGCATGGAGTAATTATTCACTGGTCTTCTTCTTTAATAAGTGTATAAGTAAAACTATTACCAAATATTTTAGCTGATTTATTACATAGCTTCATAAACTCTACAAAATCTGATTTACTATTGAACACTTGACAACCGGCGGAGTATTGGTTAACAGCATTTAGAGTGAAGATTTTTGCACTGCGATGAATATTTATTCCAAACATTCCAGTATCTATTGTCTCAGGAGCCAAATTGTAAATACGATTTTGGTTTCCATCACGATAGACTTTAACCGCTTTAGCTTGACATAAAGCTTCATACTCTCCTCTATGAAGCCCTATCTTCCAGGTACTACGGTACTGATTAGGAACAAGAATAGCGGTACCTTTAGAGTTCATTGGATTTTCCATATAATACATTCCTGGATCTGTTGTAATGTTATAACATTTCCTGACAGGCTTACCGTTTTCGTTATATATTACAATCAGAATGTCATCATACATATTAGTAACTGTTGTACCTTTAGCCCTAACTCCTATTATATTAAGATTATAATCACCTTTCGTAAAATAAGCATAGCCCTTCTTTTTTAAAAGAGCTTCAAAGTCATAGTTGTTTACCTTTTCATATAGTCTGTTTTTAATTATTCCAACCGAATAAACTAAATACAGAATTAATACTATTGGCAACAATGTCAATACGAACAGCTTAAAAAATCGTAATAACTTTATTTATTCTATAAAGGAAAACAACTCTACAGTGCGGCGAAACACGTCTGTGCCTATACCAGATTCATTTCTTTGTTCAGGAAATATCAGCTGCAATATAAGCGAAATGAGTTTTCTCATATACCTTAATGATTTTATCGCAAAGGTGCTGACATGGCAGCACCTTTGCCGATAGTTCCTTTATTACATCTCTGCCTGCAAAGATACAATTTTATTTGTTATTCTATTCTTGTTCGCCTTTTTTATCCTCTTGGACAATAGTCTTATCTCTGTATTCCTTTGCTTTTTGAGGATTTCTTTTACATCCAATTCCGTTTTCATAAAAATAGGCAAGACTTTCACATGCCACTACCAATCCTGCATCTGCAGCCATCTTCATATATACAAATGCTTGTTGCTCATCTTTATCAACCAAGTCTTTACCTGTATAATATTGTAGACCAAGATTACGGCATCCCATATCATTCCTTAATTCTGCAGCTTTTAATAGATATTTCTTAGCCTGTTCTTTGTCTTTTTTAGTACCTCCATAATAACCATAGTAATAGTAACAAAACAAATTATTGGCAGCCGCACCACTTCCATATTTAACAGCTAATTTCCATGTTTCAATTCCTTTTGCAATATTCTTCTCACATCCAGTTCCATTCAAATATGCAAATCCTAAATTAAAAGCTCCATTTGCAGATTTCAGTTCTGTTGCTTTTTGAAAGCATTCAAATGCTTTAGAATCGTCTTTTTGTAAGAATTTACCGTTATAATATATACTTCCTAAATCATCATAGGCTTCTCCATTACCATGTTTTGCAGCTTTCTTTAATAACTCTATACCTTTTTGTGGATTATGAATATTCTGATATGCACTGTCTTCAGAAAGGCATAACCATGCCATTTCAACCATGCAGTCAGTTACATTACTCTCTATTCCACGGTTAAGCCATTCTATGCGCTTCTTGTCATCCCTTTTTAAATCTCCGTATCCTCTATACAGAGATTGTAATCGATATGCACAATATCTCCTTCCGTTATTGAATGCCTTAGAGAAGTATTCAACACTTTTATTTATGTTAATATCTATCTTGTCTGTTCCATGCCAATAAACAATTCCCATTACCTCAAGATAATATGGATTGTTTTTGTCTTTTACTTTATCTAAAATGCTCATAGCTTTTTCTTTATCTTCCTCGTATGGTCCAGCTCCTTCAAATTTGAGGCTTGCATATCTTGCCATTACGTATGAATTCTCTGTATTTTTTATAAGCTCTTCCAACATGGATTTTCCTTTGTCGGAATCTTTGCTAATTCCATACCAACCAAACATATATGCCAATGCCATTTCGCATTTAGCCTCTTCGCATCCTTTTTCTGCAGCTTGTTTTAAAAGATCAAATGCTTTTTGTTCGTCATATTCAACACCGTCACCATTATCATAAGCGTTGGATAGGCACCACAAGGCATAGGCATCTCCGTCTTCTGCAGCTTTCTTGTATAACTCTGCAGCCTCCTCAAACTTGTTCTCTAAACGCAATTTATCTGCTTTCTCGCTATCACTTTGACAGGAGACAAACAATAATGCGGATAATAATAGTACTAATTGTAACTTTCTCATATTATAAAAAGATATTAATCTATATTCCAATAGGCGGTAGGATCTCCTTCAAAAATTGTGTCGATGTCATCATCACTGTATCCCATTACATCTTGTGCATAAGAACCTGAGTATTTTTCATATGTATCTTCTTCATAATTGTACGAATCATAATCGTATAATTCTGTTTCTTCATCGTCATAATTATTTGTAAATTCATCGTTTTCTTCTGTATCTATTACGTCATGGATATGTATATGACAGCCAAAACTTTCTGTTATTATAAATGATGGAAACATCTCTTTTATTTGTTGTAGAACTTTTGTACTTATACTGAAGTTATCGATGTTGTTTATGCACCAATATAAATATGTTGGGTTGGTAAGCAATACTTCAAAAAGATTTTTGCCGTAATGCTTACCGAATGAAAAAACATCAAAGATATCATTAAATTGATATAATTTATTTGCCATTTCCTACTCCTGAAAGGATTATTACTTTTAGTTAAGCACTAAATACTAAACGGGTTTGATAGTGTTCTTACCAAGTCGTCATCTCTGAAAACCGCATAATTTGGTTTGCCAGTCTTTTCATTAATATACGCACACAGACATAAGAACGAATTAGCTATAATTTTGTCATTTGAATATCTATATGTAAATTCTTTATCATCTTTATTTGGTTTATAGTAGATATAACCGTCCTCTCCCTTGTGGCAATTGCATGATGGGTCTTTTGTCGCACGTTTTATAATTTTAGTTGCGATACTGGAATCCTTGTATGTATTATATTTATTAATATCATCATATTCTACAGCTGTTGAAATAGCCAATACTTTGCACTTATTTTCTACCTTATATTCAAATTCGTTATCATTATTGAGTAAAGTGGTACAACTGGTTACACTATCCATGACATGATGATAACTTCCACCTTTAAAACATACAAAATTTGAAGCCACAATAATGTCACTATTCATGTTTATATCAACAGGTCTTTTATTATAGTATGGTATAAAACCAACTAAACTCATGTCTTTGTTGAATGTAATGGAATGGACTTCGCCTTTTGCTTCTTGATGCCCTTCTTTCTCTAACAAACTCTTGATTGTAGATTTTAATAATTCATTGTTCATAATCATATAATTTTAATCCTTTTTGCGACACTCGGCAAAAAGAAAGGTGCGAGCTTTGTTCTTGCTGCTACTTCGAGGTATCGCCAAACACCCATAATCATACAACAAGGAAGCCCACACCATACGGTGCAAGCATTCACTTTACTGCTGATGATTATTTCTCTATTTTGGCGAATTTCGAAGTACATCAAGTAAAAGTAAACACTTTCTTTTATCTTATGTCTATGTTAACTGTTTATGTCATAATATACATTTAAATTATTTTGTTTATGTCTGCAAAGATAAGGAAAATCCTGCAATGTTGTTTCGATAAGCTGAAAAAATATTATGATTCTCATGTCCGCAAGCCTTGCGGATAGCATTTTATTTGGTCGGTTCGAACTTTTGAAGTATTTTTGCTGCAAGATTTCGAGAATCGCCAAATATCTTGATCTTACACAGGGAACCCTTTAATAACATTTAAAGCATGGGCTATAAAATACAGAAAGTCAAGCTGAAATTGAAGAAACTGCCCTTCTATGTCTCTTGGGGGGACTTCATCATAATAGATGGAATGGGATATGATTTCGTCAATCGTTGTGTTGCGGAAAATATAAATGAGATAGAAAATCTCCGACCTAAACCTTTAGACGGAGAGGATGTAAACAAGTTGATCCCTTTATCTTTGTTTGGAAAAAGAATTGCAGACAATATAGAAGCCTTCAGATATATTGCACCTAATTTATCTCCAGAGACATTTCTGCAATTCCGAGATGAAAACGCAATACTCGATTATATTATTGCACCACACATAACACGTATTCCACCGTGCATAATCTACCGAGATAATTCCATATATAAAGGGTTTTTCTTTGTTTTTGATTCTAAGGAAGACTTGATACCGCTTTTCAAGGACTTGTTTCAGCGTATAGATGATGTACTTAAAATTTCAGAGATTGTAGATCCGTTTTCATGTCGATACCCGGAAAGGGATATTCCGATACCGTTTGAAGAACTGGTATGCCAGGCGGAAAAGCTCTATGACGAAGAATCGGTGAAGCTTATGCGTGACGTACACGAGAAGGTGGAGCGTATGCGCAAACACGGTATCGAACAATGGATGCTGGAAAAGTTGATAGAACCACAATTGGAACTAAGCAGGCTGATTGTCACTAAAGACATGAGGATAATGTTGCCAGAGTTCGGTAATATGGAAATCAAGATGGAACCATTGGTAAAGACTGTGTATATTCTTTTCCTTCTCCACCCAAATGGCATCAACTTTAAGGATTTGCCAGACTATGAGGACGAAGCCATGATGATTTATGACATAATAATGTGTTGCTCGAAAGACAAAAGGAAACGCAAGTTTATTCTTGAATACTCCTATGTGAAATTACGTAAGAGCATACAGGACGTAACCAATCCTTGTTCTAATTCAATTAATGAAAAGTGTGCACGCATACGCTCGGCTTTTCTCTCACATTTTTCAGAAGGCCTTGCGAGGAACTATTTCATAACAGGAAATCGTGGAATGCCTAAGAAGATTGTCCTTGATCGTAAGATGGTGGTTTGGGATTGCTTTTCAGAATTCTGCACAGAGGATGATTTTGGACTTAAGTTGTGGAATCTTATGGTAAAAAGCGGATTGGCGTAAGAAGAATCTTCTCATTCCGATATTCATTTATTGTTCAACAAAATGCTTTTTGCAGTTCTATAAGCAATGTATGACGAACAAATATACAATTCAGGGACATTCCAAATAGAACGTCCCTGAATAATCTGCCACATACCGTAGCCGTATCTTTCACATCGGCACATCGGCCGATACTCGTTTATTTATTCACCTGGAACTTAGTGCAGCCATCCTTGAAGAATGCGTTAATCTGCTTTGCAGCAGCAATACCGGCATTGATATTGGCCTCAGCAGTCTGCGCACCCATCTTCTTCGGAGTTGAGAAATAGCGTCCCTCGAACTTCGCGAAGTCTGCATCAGCATCAGGTTTGATGTCTGTAATGTACTTCAAGTCGGCACGCTCCTCAAGCAGTTTCAGGAGTTCAGGCTCGTTGATAACCTCTTTGCGGGCCGTATTAACAACGATTCCGCCCTTCTTCATCTTGTTTACAAGAGCATAGTTGATGCTCTGCTTTGTCTCAGGAGTAGCCGGAATATGCAATGATACGACATCACACTGCTCAAAAAGGGCATCCTGAGAATCTACCGCATGAACACCGGCTGCCTCGATAGCGTCTTTCGGGCAGAAGGCATCAAACGCGTATACATCCATTCCGAAGCCTGCTGCGATACGTGCAACATTACGTCCAACGTTTCCAAAAGCAAGAATACCGAGTTTCTTTCCCATCAGTTCAGACCCAGCCTTGCCGTTGTAGAAATTGCGGACTGCAAAAACCAACATACCGAATACAAGCTCTGCCACCGCATTTGAGTTCTGTCCCGGTGTATTCTCTGCCACTACATTATGTGCTGTAGCTGCCGCGAGGTCGATATTGTCATAACCTGCACCAGCACGAACAACGATTTTCAATTGCTTTGCTGCGTCAAGAACTTCTGCATCAACCTTATCAGAACGGATGATAAGCGCATCCACATCTTTCACAGCATCAAGCAACTGTGCCTTTTCTGTATATTTCTCAAGCAAAACAAGTTCATTGCCGGCACCCTCTACCTCTGCTTTGATACCCTCGACAGCCGCAGCCGCAAAAGGTTTCTCTGTTGCTACTAATACTTTCATATTAATTATATAATGATAAGTTTATAGTATTTATATCACATTTATATTATTAATGCTGAGCTTCAAAATCCTTCATTGCTGTAATGAGAGCCTGAACGCCCTCTACAGTCTGAGCATTGTAGCAGCTTGCACGGAAACCGCCAACAGAACGGTGTCCCTTAATACCGACCATACCGCGCTCAGTTGCAAACTCCATGAATGGTTTCTCCAATTCAGCGTATTCATCGTTCATAACAAAACAGATGTTCATAACTGAACGATCTTCCTCCTTAACAGTTCCACGGAACAGTTTGTTGCGGTCAATTTCTGAATAAAGCATATCTGCGCGTTCCAAAGCACGCTTATCCATAGCCTCGACACCGCCCTGTTTCTTTATCCAACGGAGATTCTCCAAAGCAGAATAGATAGGAACAACTGGAGGAGTATTAAACATTGAGCCTTTCTCCACGTGCGTACGATAGTCGAGCATCGTAGGAATCTCACGTGGAGCCTTGCCCAGCTTATCATCCTTTACGATGATAACTGTAACACCGGCCATGGCAAGATTCTTCTGTGCTCCAGCATAGATGCAGTCATATTTAGAAACATCTACCGGACGGCTGAATATATCAGAAGACATATCAGCAATCAATGGCACACATACATCCAAATCTTTGCGGATTTCTGTACCATATATTGTATTATTTGTAGTGATGTGCAAATAGTCAACATCCGACGGACAAGCCCAATCCTTTGGAATATAAGTATAATTTGCCTCAGCTGAAGAAGCTACTTCTACGACCTCTCCAAAATGCTTTGCTTCCTTAAGAGCTTTCTTTGCCCAAGTACCGGTATTGAGATAAGCAGCTTTCTTAATAAGGAAGTTACACGGAATCTGGCAGAACTGCAATGACGCACCACCACCGAGGAAAATTACAGAATAGCCTTCCGGTATGTTAAGTAGCTCTTTAATCAGAGCAACAGCTTCATCTACAACCGGCTGAAAGTCCTTAGCACGATGGCTTATTTCCATCAAAGAGAGACCAGAACCATTGAAATCCAAAATCTGCTTTGCCGTATTCTCAATTACTTCTCGTGGAAGCATCGATGGACCGGCATTAAAATTATACTTTTTCATCTGTTGTTATTTAAATTATATTAAACTCTAATGTATTGTCATTTACGAATGCGAAATTACGCTTTTTATTTCAATTAGACAAATATTTGAACACAATTTTGCCAAAGTAACACTTTTACAAATCTATACTTATCTAAATATACAAAATAAATGTCATCTCACTTTCTCTACGACCGTCTTAATACCTTTTATCTTCTCTCCGGCAGTCTGCTTTATAACAGTATTGAGTTTTGTACGCGATATTGCAACGTAAGAATAGCGTTCTTGCACGTCAATCCTACCGATTTCCAAAACATCAAGTCCTCCTTTCTTACAAAGGAATCCGACTATATCGCCCTTGCTGATTTTGTCTTTCTTCCCTTTCCCTATATAGATTGTTACCATACGGGGCAATGCCGGCTTGGGAAGAACGGCAGGAATATTATATGTTTCTGGTTTATCCTTGACATATTCAGGAATATTCTCTTCCGGTCCAAGAATGAAAAAGGTCTTTCCTGTTGCATCCCAACGCGCGGTACGCCCTACCCTATGTATGTAATTGTCTTGCTTTTCCGGCAGATGATAATGTATTATATTGTCTATATCTGGAATGTTAAGTCCTCTACTTGCAAGGTCTGTACTCACAAATATATTAGAGCTACCATTCGAGAACTTATACAAAGCAGCTTCACGTTCTTTCTGTTCCATTCCTCCATGAAAACTGCTGACGTAAAAACCGTTATTTGTAAGATAGTCTGCTGTACGCTCCACAGCATCACGGTAGTTCAGAAAAACTATCGAACTTCCTGAGCCGAGACTAAGAAGCAGGTCATTGAGCGTCTCCAACTTGTCATTTATAGGGCTCAACACCTTATATATATTCACTCGTTCTGATATTTGCTCTTCATCAGAAGTATAGTCAACCGTCAACGTCCGGCCCATATTCAGGAAGTGAGGAACGGACTCCGAGTTGGTTGCAGACAACAAAACCCGCCTTTCTATGGCCGGCAAATTATTTACCACACGAATCATTTCCTCATGGAATCCCATTTCAAGACACTTGTCGAACTCGTCCAGAATTAACCATTTCACAGTTCTGGCATCGATGTTATTCTTGTCAAGATGGTCATTGATGCGTCCCGGAGTAGCAAAAACGATTTGTGGCATCACCTTTTTCAGTTCTCTGTGCTCATCCATTGCCGGCCGTCCACCATAAAGACTTAGAGACCGAATGCCGCAACCAATATCTTTCAAGACTTCCGAGGATTGTAATGCAAGCTCTCTCCCCGGCACAAGTACCACGGCTTGAACAGCACTCGACTGCGGGTCGAGCCTTTGAATCAAGGGCAACAAATAAGCCAAAGTCTTTCCGCTTCCGGTTGGCGATACCACCATAACATCCTTTTTGCTATGCAAGAGCGCATCAGCAACTTCCTTTTGCATTTCGCTAAGTTGCTCTATTCCGAGCTTATCTATGATTGTTTCGATATTCATTCTTTATCTTATCTATTTCATCAAATTCCTTACCCATATTCAAATTGAGGTATATCGTATATAACGGCGATACCCATTGTGCTTTTTGTTCTGGTGCAAGCAAACGATATTTCTCCAAAAAAGGCAGGCTTTCCTTATACAACGTCATTATCCTCTTACGTTTATCGCGCGACTTCTGTTGTACCTTGTCAAGTTCTATCGCTTGGTTGAAGTATGCCAAACCTATATTGTAATATGCCTCTGCCAACGAATCATCTTTCTCAATAAGTTTTTGGCAAAGTTTTATACACTCATCATAATGCCCGGTATTGAGCAATATCGTACTTTTCGCATATTGGAACATTATATTTGTAGAATCGGCTTCCAAAGCCTTATCGGCGATGTTCAATGCGGAATCGAGTCTATTCTCACTCTGATAATAATCCATAAGACGCGGGAAGAAGAACGGGAATGTCGGATATTTATCGAAACCAGACTTCAAAGTTTCAATATATTCTTTCTTCATCTGTTTCATGTCGTAGGCTTCCGCAAGATATTGAAGTACAAACTCATAGTGTTTTATATCCCTTTCTGCAAGAGTCTTATATCTCAAGACAACATCGGGAGCATTTAGTTTAATACCTGAATACATTGTCCAACGGGCAGCGTATGGCAATAATGTGTCTGTCGTAGCATACTGATATTTCTCAAACAACGGATGATTGGCACATTCCATATATTCCTCCATAAACGCCATCGATTGCTTATAGTCTTTTTTATTAAGGAAAAACACGCCACCCAAATAGAGGTTTGTACGTATTTTATTCAATAATACCGAATGACTTTCACGGAATTTAGGGTCTATCTTACCTTTTTTGTTTGGAAGAACGTCTATTGAATCGTATGCCTCCATCGTATCAAACATCCTTTTGGTGATATTGAACAATTGGGACATATCATATTCCTGCTTCAAATACAACTTCTCATTGCCTTGTTCATACTGGGCAACAAGGGAGTTTATAAGCGTTATCCATATTTTATGATTATTTCTATTAAGCGAATCCTCCAGCAAAATGCGCATTGATTTCTCTGCTTTCTCCAAATCCTTCTTGCTCTTCACCCATTCCCGGGCCTGAGCAATTTGCTTCTTTTGTGCGCTCATGCTCAAAGGAAGTGCCCATACGAACAATATTATTAACAATATCTTTAGTCCTGAAAATCTCATCATATTCTGTCAGTTACTCTTTGAATCCTGTAACAAGTGGCTTCAATTCTTCTAACTTTATCTTTTCTCCCAATACGGTATAAACCATATAAAGAGGCGTTACCCAATCGACCTTCTTGCGATGCGGGTCTTTCACCCTTACCCTTTCAAAGTAATTGCGCGCCTCGGCAAATACTTGTTTTATTTTAGTCTCATCTTCTTTCGACAACGTTCCCTGTTGTTTTTTTAGGTCCTCACTCATTTCTAAGGCCTTATTATTCAAGCAAACACCTATATTATATATAACAGGAACTTCTCCTGGAACAATTTCGTCTGAATGTTTATAAGCGTCTATCGCCTCATCCCAACGTTGCGCCTGCATGGCTATCTCGCCTTTCAATATCCATGGGATAGAATTATCCGGATTGTGTTCCAACTCTTTATCCACGAAATACTCTAACTTATGACGCTGCGACGGACGACTATAAAATTTCATAAGCCATGCGAAATATGTCTCATTGGTCGGTTCTGTCTCATAAAGACGGGTTATTACAGCAAGATATTTGGCAGAATCCTGCGCAGTTATCATTCTGGCATACATACATTGGGCTTTTACCTCAGCCCCTTTTTGCGCAGACTCATCATAACGCAAGGCTATATCGGCATATCTGTCAGCCTCCTTGTAATTAAGTTTGTCCAAATTGATTCTGGCAATATGAGCTGAGGCAACACCCGTATAATCTTTCACCTCCATACTCTGACAGTTCCCTTCCTTCACCTTAATACAGAGTTTCAGGGCATCAAGAGCTTCAACATAGTTGCGGGAATGCTTATACATATACATACCGGCCGTTACGAGCTTATCTCCCAAGTATCTGAGTCTGGTAATGTTTGCTTTCTCAAATCGCATCTTAACGACACCCTTACGGTTAGGCATCCGGTCATATTCATCACACTTCAGTGAACATTCCACACCTGTTACGATAGCCCGACAGATAGCGAGCGAATCCCTAATCGTATGGTTGGAAACGATTTTCATAGCAGCCTCCGCACGCCGGTTCATGTCTTCCGCGACCTTGCGTGCGTCTGTATTATCAGCTCCCGCTATCATGGAAAAGGCCAATAATAATACCGAAAGTATATTTCTCTGATAATTCAAGCTCCCGTCCTAAATTGAAAATGCAGCAGACAATAAGCCTACAAAAGGCTATTATCCACTGCATTTATATTTATTGATTACTGAACACCAGCATCAGCAGCAGCCGACTGTGTAACCGGATCGTCCGCGCCGTTTACGAAGTAGTAGCATCCGTATAGAGAATAAGCCCAATTAGACTTAAACTCCTTCATTATATCAAGATCTTTAGCAGCCTTGAGATAGTCAATAGCCTTGTTATAAACTGCATCGAACTGTTGCTTTACAACCGGAGTGAGTACTCCCTTATACTCTCCGACCTTGTCCTGAGCCTTATAGAAATAGCACTGGCCAATAGCAGAATTAAGGATTATACGGGTGTTATCGTCCTTTGCCTGAGGCAAAGCCTTTACCAAACAGTCGATAGCTGTATCATATTCCTTCTTCTGACTTGCGATCTGCCCCTTCATAGTAAGAGCAGAATAGTTATTGGGATCTGCTGCAAGTCTTGCATCAATCATTGCATCCGCCTTTGAGCCCTGCCCCATAAGGCTATACATATTAGCAAGATTCAGGAACACAGCTTCGTTGTTTGCATCTGCCGCATACATTCCTTCCAACTTATTCACGTAAGCAACAGAATCCTCGTGGTTCTTCAACTGTGCCTGAAGAATCTGCAATTGCAGAGTCTTTGCATCATTGCTTCTTTCTTTATCTGCTGCTGCAAGAACTACATACTTCTCTGCTTTTGCGAAATCCTTGTTCTGATAAGCATAGATAGTAGCATAATATGCAATGTTTGCAAGATTTTCATCAGCCTTCTTCACGCCTGCGAAAAGTGGATTCTCGTATGTGTCAACATAATCTGCGAGGAACTTATACGCGTTGGCATCATCCTTCTTGTTCTGATAGAAAATACCTCCATTAATCAACTGGCCACGAAGTGGATAGAGGCGATTGGCATTCGCGTCTGCAAACTTTGGCTTAACCTTTCCTTTGGCATTAGGAAGCTGGTCGTACTTATTGCATTCGAAGGCTGCTGTCATGGCATTGCTCACAGCCTGATACAAACCGTTCTCGTCAACAGGCTTGTTGCCTTCCTTGCCCATTTGCTGGTTTGTCTGGTTCTCAATCTGAACAGCCTGCTCGGCATTCACTTTGTCCAATGCGAGATCTACGAGTTTATTATAGGCTTTTGCTTTCTCCTCGTCATTCGCAAGTTGACCCAAAGAAGACTTTACGAGCTGCTCAGCCTCGGCATAAGTCTTGGCTTTGAGTATTGTCTTCAAGACGTCGCTGTCTCCAGCAAAAGCGGCTGACGTACTGAGTATCATCAATGCCGCAATCATAAGTTTTTTCATTTCACTATATTTTTAAAGGTTTATTTTTAGGTTATTCAAACTCAACAATTGTGTTGTCATCACTTTCATTGTCAGTTTGTTCCGTTTCATTCTGTATATTCTCTTCGGATGTAGCACCTGATGTCATAACTTCGGTATTCACATTCTGTTGCATACGGTTCTCTTCTTCTACCTGTGCTTCCAGCTCGCTGCTCATCACCTTACATACGCTTGCGATAACATCATTCTTCTTCGTGAGATTTATCAGGCGCACGCCCTGCGTCGCACGCCCCATCACACGACATTCCGACACTGCAAGACGAATGGCAATGCCACTCTTATTTATTATCATGAGGTCATTCTGGTCGGTAACATTCTTTATGGCAACCAACCTTCCGGTCTTCTCTGTGATATTCAGAGTCTTCACTCCCTTACCGCCACGGTTAGTCTTTCGATAATCTTCCACCTCCGAACGCTTGCCATAACCATTTTCACTGACAACCATAACACTTTCCGTCTCCGCATCATTGACGACTATCATACCGACAACTTCATCGTCGCCCTCATCAAGACGCATTCCACGCACACCGGTAGAAACACGTCCCATCGTGCGTATAGTATTCTCATCGAAACGACAAGCGCGACCGTTACGGTCTGCCATGATAAGTTCATTATGGCCGTTTGTCAATCTTACGTCTACTACCTCATCGCCTTCATTGATGTTTATCGCTATGACACCGTTTGTACGAGGACGTGAATATGCTTCGAGACACGTCTTCTTCACGATACCCCGCTTTGTCGCAAAGATTACATAGTGAGAATTAAGGAATTCTTCATCATTAAGACCGCGCAGACGCAGGCAAGCATTTACGGAATCATCAGGCTCTATATTGAGCATATTCTGAATTGCGCGCCCCTTAGAATTGCGGTCACCGTCAGGTATTTCGTAACACTTCAACCAATAGCAACGCCCCTTCTTCGTAAAGAACAACATTGTCTGGTGCATTGTTGCCGGATATATATATTCGGTGAAGTCGTTATCACGTGTACGTGCTCCCTTTGCTCCAACACCACCACGAGCCTGCTCGCGGAACTCACTAAGCGGAGTACGCTTGATATATCCCAAATGGCTGATGGTTATGACAACCGGGTCATTGGGATAGAAGTCTTCGGCATTAAACTCGTGTTCGTCCGGGATTATCTCTGTACGACGCTCATCGCCATACTTATCCTTAACCTCAAGAAGTTCATCTTTCATCACCTTCTTGCACAGTTCCGGATCATCGAGAATATTCTGCAAGTAAGCAATCTGACGTTCCAGTTCCTCGTATTCAGCGTGCAACTGTTCCATGCGCAGCCCCGTGAGCTGTGACAATCGCATATCAACTATAGCCTTCGACTGCAATTCATCAAGCTCAAATCTGCTCTCCAAGTTCCTCTGAGCCTCCGTCGGAGTCTTGCTCTGTCTAATAATATGAACGACCTCGTCAATATTATCGCAGGCAATAATCAGTCCTTCGAGGATATGAGCACGGTCTTGAGCCTTCTTCAATTCAAACTTTGTACGGCGAATCGTAACATCATGACGATGGTCTACGAAATATTTGATGCACTCATTCAGAGAAAGCAACTTCGGTCGCAACTGTAACGGATTGGCTGGATTTGGAACAAGAGCGATATTGTTTACAGAGAAAGAGCTCTGCAAAGCAGTCATCTTAAACAGTTTATTGAGAATTACATTGGCATTGGCATCGCGCTTTATGTCAACAACAATGCGCATACCCTGCCTGCCGGTCTCATCGTTCACATTAGAGATTCCGTCAATCTTACCTTCCTTCACCAATTCAGCTATATACTCAATGAGCTGCTGTTTGTTCACGCCGTAAGGAATCTCGGTAACGACAATTTTGTCGTGAGTCTCGCCACTTTCGATTTCTGCCTTAGCACGCATGACGATGCGCCCACGTCCGGTCTCGTATGCGTCTTTCACACCCTGCAAACCGTAAATATACGCACCCGTAGGAAAGTCCGGAGCTGGTATATATTGCATCATCTCCTCTGTCGTTATCTCCGGATTGTCGATAAAGGCACAGCATCCGTCTATTACTTCATTCAAATTGTGCGTAGGCATATTCGTAGCCATACCAACTGCGATACCATTTCCACCATTCACAAGCAGGTTTGGAACCTTTGTTGGCATGACGCTCGGCTCTTGCAAGGTATCATCGAAGTTATTTGTCATTATCACGGTGTCCTTTTCCAAGTCGTCCATGATATGCTCACCCATCTTTGAGAGTCGGCACTCGGTGTAACGCATCGCAGCAGGAGAGTCTCCATCCACCGAACCAAAGTTTCCTTGTCCGTCCACAAGTTTGTAACGCATATTCCATTCTTGGCCCATACGTACAAGTGCGCCGTAGACAGAAGAGTCGCCATGCGGGTGATACTTACCCAAAACTTCTCCTACAACACGGGCACATTTCTTATATGGATTATTGCTTGTATTTCCGATACCGAGCATACCATAGAGTATGCGGCGATGTACAGGCTTAAATCCGTCACGTACATCAGGAAGAGCACGAGCAACGATTACCGACATTGAATAGTCGATATACGATGATTTCATCTCTTCCTCAATATTAATTTTTAGAATTCTGTCTTGATCAATTGTCTGATTCTCGTCCATTATTGAGTTATTTTATTCTTGTTTTCTTAATATTTTATATTCAACTACTTTTTATCTGAAAATCAACGAAAACGGCATTTATTTTCCATCTAAGCCGTTTGCCATATTTTTTCAAGGTGTAAAATTACTACTTTTTTCTCACATAAAAAACGTTTACAACGAAAATATTGCGTTTTTAAGGGATTTTATTATTGATGAAAGTTATAAGCATAAGCAACTCTGGAAACTGTTAAGATTCTCCGAATATCCTTCAGTGGCTACCTTGACAGCGTTCAGTGGCTACCTTAACTGTGTTCAGTGGCTACCTTAACGGCCTTGAGTGGCTACCTTAACAGCCTTGAGTGGCTACTTGAAGCATGGCGATTGCAGATAACGACAGATGAGACTGACGCTGGAACACTTATATCAATCAGAAGTGGTGACAGATGACAGATGCGACAGATGTTTTGCATAACATTTCTGCAATAAATAAAAATACCCATTCCTTTTAAGGAACACTATTTTTATTTTTCTCGCGTATTTTATAGAAAACATCTGTCGCATCTGTCATCTGTCACCAATATAAAGCGTGAGTCTACCCTTTCCGCTTTCCTTCATCTTCCGATAAAGGCTAAAGAAAAAGAAAAAAGGAACAAAAAAATTACCCTCCGATTCTCATCGAAGGGTAACAACAACACAAACACAAAACATCTATGCTTATAAAAATAAGGCATAGACGATATTTTCTACATTATTCCGTCTTCACGAAGTTTTAATTGCCACTTCCAGGCAGACAACAAAACATCTTCCAGTGGAGTGTCTGCGTGCCATCCAAGTACCTTATTGGCATGGTCAACATTTCCCCATACTTTTTCAATATCACCTTCACGGCGTGGAGCGTAGTTCCAATTTACTTTCACACCTGTGGCTTTCTCAAAGGCCTGAACAACTTCCAATGTTGACACACCTGTGCCTGTACCGATATTGAAATATTCTATCGGCTCTGTTTCTTTATCCAATACGCGAGCCATAGCTGCTACATGAGCCTTTGCCAAATCCACCACATAAATGTAGTCGCGGATGCAAGTGCCATCCGGGGTATTATAATCATTGCCAAAGATTTTGAGTTCCTTGCGCACGCCAATAGCAGTTTGGGTAACGAAAGGTATCAGATTCATCGGCACGCCATTGGGCAATTCGCCGATATTAGTTGACGGATGTGCTCCTATCGGGTTAAAATAGCGCAATATAATAGACTTGATGTTAGCACCACTATGAATGTAATCGCTGATTATCTCTTCGTTAATCTGCTTGGTATTTCCGTATGGGCTGAGTGCTTTCTGTATCGGGGCTTTTTCTGTAACAGGCAGATTCTCCGGTGTTGGCTGTCCATAAACAGTGCAACTTGACGAGAATATAATTCCCTTCACATTGTACTTAGGCATCAATTCCAAGAGGTTTACAAGTGAAACGATATTATTGCGATAATAAAGAAGAGGTTTCTCTACGCTCTCGCCCACAGCCTTTGATGCGGCGAAATGGATAATACCTTCTATTTTCGGATACTTACGAAAAACCGCTTCTGTGGCTTCTAAATCGCGAAGGTCTACATTCTCAAACGCAGGACGAACGCCTGTAATCTTCTCAATACCATCAAGTACTTCGATTTTAGAATTGGAAAGGTTATCAACGATAACCACCTCATATCCAGCCTGCTGAAGTTCTACGGTTGTGTGTGAACCGATAAAGCCGGTTCCTCCTGTTACTAAAATTGTTTGCTTCATATTAGTGTTGATATTAAGTTTATATGCAAAAGCACAAAATACATTGAACAAACGGAAATATTCGGATATTGTTGTGTATCTATAATAGATTTTCCGTGTTCAATGTATTTTGTACTTAACTGACTAATCCAATCCGAAAAGTTGGCTTAATCCTCCTTCAAGGCCACTGAATCCCATAAAAGAGAGTGCAAGCAGTCCGGCCGTTACCAACACGATGCTCATTCCCTGCATTCCTTTAGGAATCTTTACCATAGCCAGTTGCTCGCGTATTCCGGCGAACACGACCAATGCCAATCCAAATCCGATTGCAGTTGAGAAGGCATAGACAACGCTCTTCATCAATGTAAAATCTTTCTGGATAACAAGAATAGCCACACCAAGCACCGCACAGTTTGTTGTAATAAGCGGAAGGAAGATTCCAAGAGCCTGATATAAAGCGGGGGAAACTTTCTTCAAGATAATCTCCACCATCTGCACAAGTGCCGCAATAACAAGGATAAAGACTATTGTCTGAAGATATTGCAATCCGAAAGGATTAAGAACATTCATCTGTACGATGTATGTTACAATGGTTGCAAGCGTCATAACGAATGCAACTGCCGCCGACATTCCTAAAGAGGTATTTACTTTCTGCGACACTCCGAGGAACGGACATATTCCGAGAAACTGCGACAACACGATGTTGTTGACGAAGATTGCCGATATAAATATAAGTATATATTCCATAAATTATCAAGTTGATTATTATACTTTATTATTACATGAGCCTATGCCCTTAACTTATTCACAATGGCTACAAGGAAGCCAAGTGTAATGAATGCTCCCGGAGGAAGTACAAAGAGTAACATATTGAGGGATTCCGGCAGAAGTGTGATTCCGAATACGGAACCGGCTCCGAGTATCTCACGCACGACACCAAGTGCCGTAAGACCGATTGTGAAACCTAAGCCAATACCAATACCGTCAAAGATACTTTCTATTGGTCCATTCTTACAAGCAAAAGCCTCAGCACGACCAAGAATGATACAGTTCACAACGATAAGCGGGATAAACAATCCAAGCGTTGCATAGATTCCCGGTACAAATGCCTGCATAACCATTTGAAGTATTGTCACGAATGAAGCTATGACAACAACAAAGACCGGTATGCGTACCATATCAGGAGTCAGTTTCTTGATAAGTGATATTACAAGATTAGAACAGATAAGCACGAACATGGTAGCCAATCCCATAGACATACCATTGATGGCACTTGTCGTTGTCGCGAGTGTCGGACACATTCCAAGCATAAGGACGAATGTAGGGTTTTCCTTTATTACGCCATTAAGCAATATTTTTATATAATTCATATTGTCTTCAATTTATGATTTGATGATTATCTTATTCTATTTAGCAGGCTGCTGCTTGGTTGCTCCTGTTGCCGCATCCGTTGCCGACTTTGACTTATAAGCTATATAGGCCTGATTAACAGCAAGCAGGAATGCTCGACTGGTGATGGTTGACGCTGTTATGGCATCGATATCTCCACCGTCCTTAGATACGATGAGCGGTTTCTCTGGATTCTTACCAATAACATTGCCCTTGCCGTCTTTTTGGAACCACTTATCTGCTTTTGCTCCAAGTCCCGGCGTCTCTGCGTGTTCAAGGATAGTATAGCCGAGGATGTTTCCTTCAGGAGTGAACCCTACAAGAACTTTCAGATTACCTCCGAAACCTCCTGTCGTACTCTCGACTGCCGCGCCAAGATAATTGCCTTTTGCATCTTCTGTCTGATAAACGACAAAAGCTATTTCTTTGCCGTTCTTATCCGTCTGCTTCACAGAATCTGTCTTGCTGACAACAAGGTCGCCGCCTCCCATTACGGATTTGATACCATCGGCAAGTGTCTTTTCTTTTTGCTCGTTTATAGGACCGGTTGTTACATGATTAACATAGGCAAGAATGCTACCGGTGATGACAGCTACGCCAACAAGTACGAGCACCATATTTGTAATTGATGATTTCAGTTTTTCCATTTCTTATCCTCCATTACTTTTTTGCCGGCACTTCACCGAAACGTTTTGGTTTCACATAAGTGTTAATAAGAGGTGTGAACGCATTCATTATAAGAATGGCGAATGACATTCCCTCAGGATAGCTACCCCAATTACGAATAACAATGGTCAAAAGACCGATTGCTACGCCGTAGATAAGCTGCCCTTTGGCTGTCATCGGGGATGTAACGTAATCTGTAGCCATGAATATAGCACCAAGCATCAGACCGCCACTGAGGATTTCCAGAACAGGATTAGCATATACTGGATTGCAAAGATTCATTATTCCACTGAATACGAATACTGTTCCAAGTATAGCGACAGGTATATGCCACGTGATAATCTTCCTCCAAAGCATATATGCAAGACCGAGGAGCAGTGCCAAAGCGCATACCTCTCCGATTGTTCCGGCACCAAAGGCGTTGCCCGGATTACCCAGCAACAGATCTATTGAACTTGGCAACTTGTCGAGCACACTTGCGTCGCCGGTCTTTATAGCATCTTTCATCACAGCAAGCGGAGTCGCTCCTGTGGTTGCATCAGCATAACTTGCGAGCTGTCCGGCAACAGGCCATGAAGTCATCTGCGCAGGAAAACTTACAAGGAGGAAGCAACGGCCGACAAGTGCCGGATTGAAAGGATTGCAACCAAGACCACCAAACGTCATCTTACCGATTCCAATAGCAACAAGAGCACCGATAATGATAATCCAAACCGGAAGATTGGACGGAAGATTCATACCAAGCAACAAGCCAGTAACAATAGCGGAACCATCTGTTAGTGAAGGTTGGCGATTGAGAATATATTTTGATATTGCCCACTCAAAGAATAAGCAGGCTGCCACACTGGTAAGGCAAATAACCGCTGAGCCGAGTCCGAAATAATAAAAAGACACGAGCAAAGCAGGAAGAAGTGCTATAACCACACCGTACATATTCTTCTCAACGGAGTCTGTACCATGCGCATGTGGCGAAAGTGATACTATTAATTTTCCCATTTTTGTTTAATTCTAATTTGAAGATTCTACTCTATTTCTCTTCTTATTTCTTATTTGCTGCGGCACGAGCCTTAATTATACCCATGACGGCTCCCTTTCCTAACAGGATATTGTCGAGGATTGGACGATGCGAAGGACAGGTAAACTGGCAAGAACCACATGAGATACAAGATACAATGCCCTCATTCTCAACACGTTCCCAATCGTGCATTGCCGAAGCTGTTGCAAGCAAATATGGCTCAAGTCCCATAGGACACGCACTTACACACTTAGCACAGCGAATACAGGGTTGTGCTTCCTTGCGACGAGCTTCATCGCCTGAGATAACAGTTATCGAGTTTGTTCCTTTGCAAACAGGAACATCAAGGGAAGATACCGACTTACCCATCATTGGACCGCCGGCAAGTACTTTATTATCGCCTTCAGGGATACCGCCACACGCATCAATCATTTGACCGAATGTTGTTCCCATACGAACGAGGAAGTTGCCCGGATTCTTTACGAGTTTACCCGTTACTGTAGTATAGCGTTCAAAAAGAGGTTTACGCTTCATTACCGCTTCATAAACGGCGAAAGCTGTACCTACATTCTGAACTATAGCACCGACATTAACCGGTATTGCCGGAGGTGCAGGCACCTGACGACGTATTACTGCATCTACGAGCTGCTTCTCACCACCTTGCGGATATTTCTTTGCCAACGGAACTATCTCGATATTCGGCATATCTGCTGTCTTCTGCTCAAGAAGTTCTATCGCAGCAGGCTTGTTATCCTCGATACCGATATAGCCTTTATCAACCTTAGCAGCTTTCATCAGCAACTTCAAGCCGACAAGTATCTCATCAGCGTGTTCCATCATCAGACGATAGTCTGAAGTGATATAAGGCTCACATTCCACGCCATTAATTATCACGCATTCAGCCTTTGCTGTTGGCGGAGGACATAATTTAATAAATGTTGGGAAACCCGCGCCACCCATACCGGTAACACCAGCAACTTTTATACGCTCTACAATTTCCTCAGGAGTAAGTTCCGGATGAGCCTCATAAGTTTCCAGTTTATCAGAACGGTCGATACTTTCTTCCCATTCATCGCCTTCCACATTGATAATTATCGCCGGCTTGCGATAACCGGTAGCATCAATAACGGAATCAATCTTGAACACCGTTCCCGATACAGAGCTATATATAGGAGCACTGACAAAGCCTCCGGCCTCTGCAATGAGCGTACCGACCTTCACCTTATCTCCTTTGGCAACAACAGGGTTGGCCGGAGCGCCAATGTGCTGGCTTAACGGGAATATCGCCTGCTTAGGAAGTTCTGCGACCTTTGTTACAGTCTCGGCCGTTATCTTATTTTCTTCAGGATGTACGCCTCCTATTCTGAAAGTTCTAAGTTTCATGCTTCAGCCTCCTTTTCTTTGTTATTTGAGTTTTCTGTACCTGCAGGAGTATCAACTTTTGGCTTACGCGGTGGGAAGTTAACTGCGACAATAGCATTTGTCGGGCATTCCTCTACGCACTTACGGCACAGACGACACTTATTGAAATCAATATAACTTACGTTATTCTCTATGGTTATTGCATCAAACTGGCAAACCTTCTGGCACTTACCGCATCCGATACAAGCCACCTCGCAAGCTTTCTTTGCCACAGCACCCTTGTCCTTATTGACACACTGCACATAGACACGACGGCCTTTCACGCCTTTCTTTCTCAACTCTATTATATGGCGCGGACAAGCCTTAACACAAGCGCCACAAGCCACACACTTCTCCTCGTCCACTTCCGGCAAGCCTGTTTCCGGATTCATGTGTATAGCATCAAACTGGCAAGCAGCCACACAGTCGCCACACCCAAGACAGCCGAAACCACATCCGGTCTCACCAGCACCTGTGGAATTCATTGCAAAGCAAGTACGCAATCCGCTATATTCTGCTATACGCGGACGATGTTCGCATGTGCCATTACAACGTACTACTGCCACTTTCGGGTCGGTATTGGCAACTGCCATACCCAACAAGTCGGCAACTTCACTCATCACTTGCTGTCCTCCTACCGGACAAAGCAAGCCCTCAAGAGAACCGGCATCGCAGGCTTTCACCAGCGCATCGGCCATACCGGAACATCCTGGGAAGCCACAACCTCCACAGTTTGCACCAGGCAACGCTTCAAGCACTTGTCCTATTCGAGGATCTTCTTCTACAGCAAATTTCTTGGCACATACATATAACACCACTGAAGCGACTAACGCAATGGCACCAAGTACAATTACTGCCCAAATCATAAAATCCATAATAATTAATTATTTGTTTGTTTTAGTGAATTATATTATTTGATTATTTTCGATAGTAAACGAAAGTTTTTTACGCAATCTGCCCCGACAGAAATACACACAAAGATAGTATGGCAACAAGGCACAAAGACTAATCAAGGCTGCAAGAGATTCCTTACCAGTAATATTCAATGTTATAAACAATGCCAATACCAATACAAGAAATGGTAATACGAATCCCACCAGCACGGCATTCATACCGACACGTTGAGAAATCATAACCACAACATTATCACCTCTCTTATATACCTCGGAGGCTTGAGAATCAAAGACATCTATAACCTTTTCTTTTTGTTCAGAGGCATTGCAATGGGACGCAATCTTACAAGATGCACAAGCCGAGGTCTGAACAATGCGCACTCTGACGCATCCATCTACCGCGGATTCCACTACACCTGAATGTCTTATGCTATTGTTCATGTTGTTTTTCTATGTTTTTGCCATCTCTACTTAGCAATTGCAAAAGTAATATTATTTTTTTAATTACAACTAATAAAGATAAGAAATATTTAATTGTTAACACAACTTATTCTGATTCTTCATCTTCTTCAAGTAACGGTATCAAGCCATTTATCCACATTTATGATAAAAAAACTACACATTTATTTTATAATTCCAATCTTTTCACTACCTTTGCTCTATATTATATGAAATCGGAAAACTATCCGGATTCATACCGGTTATGCAACTATAAACAAAAGACAAGGCATCATGAAAGTCAACGAACAAACTATCCAACAAATTAACCGCTTCACAAATAAAGTGGCTCAGAAATATCCAGCAAACGAAGAAACTTGTACCATGACGGATATACACGTGAGGGTTTCACAAGAAAGTGGAGATTTAATGGCATTCGATGACAACGATACGGAAATCACACGATGTGTCGTAGAAGAATGGATTGGCAATACCGATGCCGACTTCTACAAAGAGATAACCTGCATTCTGCGTAATGAGCTCACAAAACAGAAGGATATTATCGAGAATATGGGTATCCTGAAACCTTATAACTTCGTATTGGAAGATGATGACAAAGAAAACATCGCCGAATTATATGTCGCAGATGACGACACTATAATAATAGGTGGCGACATCATGGAAGGACTTGACAAGGACTTGGATTCTTTCCTTGAGAAATTGCTCAACGAATAATATAAAAGAAAGCAAGTATAACAAGAGTTTTGCAGGCAGTATTTTGCTCCCTTTTCTTGTTATACTTGCTTTCTTATTGCATACAACCAATTATTATAATTTCACTTTTTTCTTTACTCCTGCACTCTCATTACTCATACGGTCTACCGCAGTTACGACGAAAGTATAGCTCTCTACGCCACCGTTATATGGCAGTTTCAGCATGGTATCTGATGTTATCTTCACTATTTTCGAAGCATCATCAAGGTTTATCTTTTCTCCTTTCTTAAACTTATACACCACATACCTCACAGCCTCATCACTCCATTTTTTCGCTTTTGGTGCTTGCCAAAACAGAATCAATCCATCACTTGTCCATACAGGAGCTACCTTGCGGGGCTTCTTCGGTGCTTTATTATCAATAAAAGGCATGAGGGGTTGCAAAGCTGGAGTCTTCCAATACTTTTGTTGAAGTGCCGTACCATAATTACCAATATTATCAACCGCAGTCTTCGCATACCATAACACGGTTCCTTTCACGTTGGGCAGAGAATTATGCAATGCGTATTTTGCCGGTTGCTGATTCTGATTAGGATTACGCTTATCAGCATACTTCACGGTGCGTTCTATATCTTCTCCTATATACAGAGGGCGATTACCGGCATGGCTGTTCCACCACTTTATCAATTCTTCATAATCGGCAGCCTTGTTACCTATCTCCCAATACAACTGTGGCACGCAATAATCCACCCAGCCGTTATTCACCCATTTCAACACGTCGGCATACAAATCATCGTAATTCTGCAATCCTCTCGTATTGCTACCAACCATCGGAGCAGACTTCTTATTACGATAAATACCGAAAGGAGAAACACCGAATTTCACCCAGGGCTTCGTCTGGTGAATGGAATCTGAGAGCTGTTTTATAAACACATTCACATTGTCTCTACGCCAATCGCCAACAGAAGAGAATCCCGAACCATATTGCCGGTATTCTTTTCCATCAGGAATGGTAACGCCCGCAACCGGATACGGATAGAAATAATCATCAATATGCAAACCATCTATGTCATAACGGCGCACTATATCATCTACCACCTTACAGATATATTCCCTACATTCCGGATATGCAGGATTCAATAACAGCAAACCATCATACGCAAAAGTCAGCTCAGGATGTGCAACAGCAATATGATTTGCAGCCAACGAGGTCGTGCCTTTAGTCTTTGCGCGATAAGGATTTATCCAAGCGTGCAACTCCATTCCACGTGCATGACATTCATCTATCATCCATTGCAACGGGTCCCAATATGGGCTCGGAGCCACTCCTTGCTTGCCTGTAAGATACCTACTCCACGGCTCTATCTTACTTTCATACAGCGCATCACATTCCGGACGCACCTGAAAAATGATTGCGTTAACGCCATATTTTGCAAGTTTATCAAGTTGATACGACAGCGTTTTCTGCATATCGCGCATCGACAAGCCCTGGAATTGTCCATTGACACATTGAATCCACGCCCCACGGAATTCTCGTTTTGGAGTATTGGCATATATATTCGACGAGCATAAAATTGCGACAATTATCAATACCAATATGTTTCTCCACCTGTTACTTATCATCTTATTATTGATTATATATACATTTTACTTATTTATTTCTTCGCGCAGCATCACGGAATGCGTTTCTATGAAACCGGGCTTCCGCACGCAGCACATCATACAATTTCGATGCGGAAAGCACTTTCAAGAATTTTAGGTGATATGTTCGTTCTATCTGTTTCTTTTTCAGCTCGATATTATCCATATTAATAATAGCCGCACGACAAGCCGCTTCCGTGGTCGGTTTCTTATGATGATGTCCCATGCCTTTATGTAGTTTCATCTGCTTCTGCTTCATCTCATCATAAAGGGGGAAAAACCTATCGGCCTCATCTCGTGTCAGGTGAGCTTCCGCAATTATATATTTATGTAGCTCCGCCTTGAACTTTGCCGGATCAAATTTCTTGTTAGCATCAACCACACCTGTATATGCACAAAAAGCTATCAATAAAAATAATAATTTCTTCATACCTTATTTATATATCAAAAAAGGATTATACGTTATATAAATTATTCGTATGCAAGATACGAATACACATCATCGTTATCGAGCATCATATAATCAGCCATCTGCTCAAAAGAGCTGTTACTGCTGACGGCATCAGTCTTCAGTGATGTTGCGGTATAACTGTCTCCGTTTTGCACAAAGACCTCACTCAGCGCAATGCCGACACAAACAAGCAATACCGCAACGCTGGCTGCGATGGCAGCAATCAGCGTCCGCCTTCTTCCGCTATTTGCCTTCATAACGACTGTATTATCAGCATTCACGACATCCATTATTTTATCGTGTAAACCTGCGAAATAATTATCAGGCACCGTAAAAGGCCGTGTTTTCCCACAAGTCTTCTCTATAAAAAGTTCGTCCTTAATCATACCAAAATAACTTTATATCTTCTTAGACGCACATCTATCACAATGGTTTAATAAGTTTTACTCCTAATGTAGTCAGAAATCTTCTTTACGGCAATATGATACGAAGCCTTTAACGCCCCCTCGGTAGTATTAAGGAGTTTACTTATTTCCGAATATTTCATCTCATCATAATAACGCAAAGAGAACACTGTGCGCTGCACTTCGGGTAATAAGGATATGGCCTCTTGAAGCAGAGCCTGACTTTTAGTTCCATCAAAATACTCATCCGCAAGCAACGACTGAGCCACGCCTTTGTCATAATCGCCCGTATATTTTCCCGTTTGTCTCTTCTTGCGCACATAGTCGAGCGACTCATTTATGGCAATACGAAACAACCATGTATATATGGTCGATTTTCCATGAAAGTCAGCAATGTTCTTCCATGCTTTCAAAAATGTGTTTTGGAGTATATCGTCAGCATCGTCATGAGAAATAACGATACTTCTTATCTTCCAATATATCTGCTCGCTATATTGGGAAACTATCAAAGAAAAAGCCTGAGTCCTTGTTTCCGGTTCAGAAAGTTGGCGGAGAATATCTGTCTCATCAAGATGTGGCATCTCCTATACGTGCTATTATAAATTACTTGATATAAATCTTTCTCACGACCTTGCCAACCTTTACAATATAACATCCTTTTGGGAGGTTCAAATCATAATACTTGTCATTATTGTCTACGCGTATATCCAACACGCATACACCTGCTACATTATATATTTTCAGTGTCTGATTATTTCCTCCTACGATATGCAATTTAGAATTGTTAGCCGTAATAGATACAGCTTGGAATTCTTGTTCTATGATTTCTATCGCAGTATTAGTGTATGCCGCAACTGGCATACTCATAGCAAACATTAATATCAAACAGAGAGTAATTATTTTCTTCATAGCGCGTATTTTATACCTTTACTTCGCAAAGTTAGTAAAAATAGTAATACTACATATATTTATATGTTATCGCTTATTGTACATTTAATAATATTTAACAAAAAAAAGCAAATTAAGACGGCTGCATAAGTCCTAATTTTCCATTGCATTATTCCTTTGCATTACAAAGCGTTTGCCAAAGAGCGATAAACCTTTTTAATGGAGATTTTGGCTGTGTCAAAAAAAGGTGTATACTTGCAATCTCGCCGAACTACGTTAAGATACAATTTCATATACAGATTCTATTATACAATAAAATGGGACATTTCTGCCCCATTTTATTGTATAATAGTAGGTATTCACTATTTAACATACCTTTTCGAGACGCTTCATAATAGCGAACATGAATGCTGCAGAAAGCAAGCAGAGTACAATAAATACGCTCCAAACAGCCCACAACGGCAGATCGCCCCATAACACGCCACCAACAAGAACGAGCTGATTGCCAATAGCAGTGGCAACAAACCAACCGCCCATCATCATACCCTTGTACTTTGGAGGTGCCACTTTCGACACGAAAGCTATACCCATCGGACTGAGAAGCAACTCTCCGAATGTGAGAACCAAATATGTTGCGATAAGCCAATTAGGCGAAGCAAATGTCGCAGCATCGCCTGCTGCCTTCTGCTCGTTAGGCGTAAGCAAACCGTTGGATGCAGCAACCATAAGCAGATATGCGACTCCGGCTACCAACATACCATAGGCTATCTTGCGAGGAGCCGAAGGCTCTTTGCCCTTAGCGGCAAGACTGCCGAAAATTGCCATACTAACAGGTGTAAGAGCAACCACATAGAACGGATTAAACTGCTGGAAGATAGGCGCACTGACATCCACGCTTCCTTCGAGTTGGGTATATTTATAATAAAGTACGCCTAAAGCGGCAAGGATAACAACAGCAGAAATGAGCTTCGTGTTTGAGTTCTTACTCTGAACCAAAGAGAAACCGGCATAAACGATAAAGATTATCATCACGAGATTTACTACATCGAACGCCATACTCTCTACGCCGGTAGAAGTCTTCTCCGTGAACTCATCGGCGAAGTAGGTCAGCGAAAGGCCATTCTGATGGAAAGCCATCCAGAAGAATATCACAACGGCAAAAACAAGACAAAGGGCAATGATACGCTCTTTTGTTTCCTTTGGAGTAAGTTCCTGAACCTCAACTTGTTTCTCTCCATTCTTAGCAGTTCCGGCATTTCCCTCAACATGACGGAAAGTGCTACGGAAGGCGTAATAGATGGCCATAGAAATGATTAGAGAAACACAAGCCACGGCAAAAGAGAAATGGTATGCATCGTTGCTCGAATAGCCCAAACTGTTTTCTGCATACTCCTTAATGCGAATGGCTGCCGTCGGAGCAAAAAGTGCACCGATATTTATAGCCATATAGAAGATTGAGAAGCCAGAATCTCGCTTGCTGGAATATTGAGGGTCATCGTAAAGATTACCGACCATCACTTGCAAATTGCCTTTGAACAGCCCTGTTCCGAAACTAATAAAAATCAAGGCAGCCAACATACAGACTAAAGCGACCGTATTACTACCCAACGGAACAGAGAGGAAGACATAGCCTGCAAACATTACGACGATTCCGATTGTCACCATTCGACCATAGCCGAACTTGTCGGCAAGAATGCCACCAATCAACGGAAGAAAATAGACCAGCATCAGGAATGAGCTGTAGATAGTACCTGCCAATCCGGGTGATAATCCGAAATTAGCTCTTAAAAACAAAGCGAATACGGCTATCATCGTATAATAGCCAAAACGTTCGCCAGTATTGGCAAGTGCCAACGCATAGAGACCTTTAGGTTGTCCTTCAAACATAGTTTTTTTGATTTATTGTTTTAAAATTATTATTTTGCTACTTTAGACTTCTCTCGGAATATCCCATAATTCTTCATGGTGGCCATAAAATAATCACTTTTTTGTCAAATCGAAAAGATAAGTTACCTTAACGACAATATTTCCGAAGTTTGATTTACCGAAATAATCGCGTTTGGAATCGCCATAGATATTGCCCAATCCATAATAATATCTGCCTTCCACAAGGAAATGTCCAATCTTTGGATTACTATATTCAACTCCTGCACCAGCAGCAATTCCGTAATCAAACTTTTTCTCTACCGGCATTGACTCTTGTTCTACTATTGTATTACTACGCCCTGTGCCGTCAGTTGCAAGGTTCGGAGTATCATAATTCTTTGAAGTTGACTCACTAAGATAAAGCCCGATCTGCGGACCAGCCTGAAAGAAGAAGTTGAAACCTCGCTCTTCCCTACCCCATGCGAGATGCGCAAAGATTGGTATCTGCAAATAATTAATAGTGCGGCTATATTCTTCCGCAGAACCATTGGAATTAATTACCGAAGAATTATCGGCTGTCTTAATATCCTGCTTCCATCCTATTGACGCATAATTGACCTCTCCGTAAATAGAGCAAATGGTCTTGAAATATTTCTCGCAAACATAACGGAATGTAAGCCCCCCGGTAAATCCTCCGTGATATGTCTGCGGTACGGTCGGGTCAAACCCGACATCAGACAATACGTATCCGCCATTGACACCTATTGAAAATACATTGCGATGCTCACCGATCTGAGCACTTGCGCACAAAGGAAAAAGCAATAATATGATTAGATTTCTTATTCGCATCACTATTAATTAATATGTTATAGCTTCCATCGTCTGGTTTGGCAAGAAATGAACAAGCTGGAATTGATGATTCTTATATCCTCCGGCTGTTCCTATGCGGCTAAAATTATAGCGAGTTTGCAGTGGCTTATACGTTGATTGCGAGGCTATACCAGAGAAATCATCACCATGAATGCTGAGACCACGAATAAAAAACATAGCCTGATCGTAGCCTGTAATAGCGAAACGCGGGAGGGCATCGGGCATTAGTTTCTCGCCAAACGACTCTTCATAAAGCTTTTCGAAAGCCGATGTGCGGCTTGACGCCTCATTATAATAAAATGTTGTGGGGATGTAGACACTGTATTTGAAGAACTGGTTGAGGTCATATTTCTGATACATCAACCACTCATTATAACCAAACATGGATATAGCAATACCGGGATGAGTAACCTGCAAGGAGTCGAGTTTCGCAAACGTTCTATTCAACTGCGGTGAACGTGCGCTATTCAATACGATAACATTAGGCTGCTTGGCACTGAACGCCTTAGCAAAATTAGCTTGAGGAGTATTCAGATTAGTGAGATTATAAGTACGTCCGGCAGCCTCAAGGCGACTGCGCAAAGCCGACGTAAACATACTTTTACCCGATGTGGGATCATTACAATCTATGAATATCGGGTGATGATTGGGGAATCTCTCCATGAATGCGGTTACAGAACGCTCATTCAGTTCTTCGGGAGTTTGATATACCTGGAATATATTGGAGTTATTCTCTACGTCATTGCCCGTAATAGAAAAAGGAATAACCATCTTTATGCCATGCGCTTTGCAATAATCGCCAAGCGGTTTCACCATATTCGTGTATAAAGGACCAAACACAATATCAAGTTTGTCCACGCCTTCTTTCAGCAAGACTGTTCGTATATCCGCGTCAATCGGAACATTCCACGCATTCACTTCCGTATTTATGCCCTCTACTTTCAACTGATTGAGAGCCAAAAGCATACCTCGGTAATATTCAACCATGCGTTTGCCGTCGCCGTCATTATTATGCAATGGAAGCATTACTCCCACATGGATAATACTGTTCTTTTTCTTATCAGCTTGATATAGCGACGATGCCGACACGACAGAGGTAGTATTCGCAGGAGTTGTGGTCTTTGCCGGTTGAGAAGCAGATTGCATCGGGATTTGCTTATCACCTTTTTTAGCGTAAGGGACGAATACCCAATCACCTTTTTTCAACTGATAGCCCGCTTTTTTCATCTCGGGATTAGCATCTATAAGTTCTTGGATGCTAACACCATACTCGTTTGCAATGCCGAAAAGTGTTTCACTCTTCTTAACCTTATGCACATCACGCCACTTTGAAGTCTGCGCGCTTACATTAAGAACAACGACAGACAAGGCCATAATCATTAGAGTCCTCAGTATCCGCTTCATAATCTCTTTATATTTATTTATCATTAAATAACCGCAAAAGCATATATTTGTAAAGACTATTACATAGTGTAAGATATGCAAAGGTAGGCATTTTTTCTGTAAAAGTAATGTTTATTGAAGATAAATTCGTATTTTTGCATGAAGTTATAATAATGATAAACAATGACATACAAAAATATAATATCGACATTCTTGCTTCTCTTCATCGGATATTGCGCATTTGCCCAATCCGTTTACATAGACCCTGTTGCCACATATACGACAGAAGACGGCACGGAAGAGACCATACATCCGGGAGAAAGTTATTCAGGCTCAGCACCGCTGAATGTCAAGTTTCAGGCTAACCCGAGTAACGATGAAGGTTGGACGGCAAATTACGAATGGCGATTCTATACAGAAGGCGATAACACACCATATCTGATTAGATATGAACAAGATACGGAATACACATTCACTATGGCAGGTTCACATAGAATTGCGTGCTATGCCACATTCACTAAAGGCGATGAAACCATTGAATTTACCGAAGAATACTGGACAACGGAACAAATGCCGATAAGCATTGCCATAAGTGAAAGCCGTTTAGAGATGCCAAATGCTTTCTCTCCAAACGGTGATGGCATAAACGACATTTACAGAGCCAAAAGCAATTACCAGTCTATCGTAGAGTTCAAGGCTACGATATTCAACCGTTGGGGCACGAAATTATATGAATGGAACGACCCTGCCGGCGGATGGGATGGGAAATACAAAGGGCGCGATGTTGCGCAAGGCGTTTATTTTGTATTGGTAAAAGCGAAAGGGGCTGACGGAAGAAGCTTCAATATAAAACGGGATGTAAATCTGCTAAGAGGTTTTACAGAAAGTTCATCAACTGGAGACATAGACTAAGAAAGAACTGATATTCTCTCACTAATAATAGGGTAAAAGGATGCAAAAAGAGAATAACAAAATAAACGTATGGGGGGCACGGGCCAACAATCTTAAAAACATTGACGTGGAAATACCACGCAATTCTCTCACCGTAATAACCGGATTATCAGGTTCGGGGAAGTCATCTTTGGCGTTCGACACGCTATTTGCCGAAGGACAAAGAAGATATATCGAAACTTTTTCGGCCTATGCACGCAATTTCTTGGGCAATATGCAACGCCCCGACGTTGATAAAATAACGGGTCTGAGTCCGGTAATAAGCATAGAACAAAAGACTACCAACAAGAATCCCCGCTCAACAGTGGGTACGACAACTGAAATATACGACTATCTGCGTCTGCTGTATGCACGTGCCGGCACTGCATACAGCTATATGACAGGCGAAAAGATGGTAAAATATACCGAGGAAAAGGTTATCGAAATGATTCTCAACGAGTATGACGGACACCGAATATTCATACTTGCTCCTTTAGTACGCAACAGGAAAGGACATTACAGAGAATTGTTTGAGAGTATGCGACGCAAAGGTTATCTCTATATAAGAGTCGATGGGGAGATACAAGAGATAACACGTGGCATGAAAGTAGACCGATATAAGAACCATAATATCGAGGTCGTAATCGACAAACTGAGCGTACAAGCAAAGGATGACAAGAGGCTGAACAAGAGTGTGTCTACCGCCATGAAGCAAGGAGACGGTCTCATAATGATTTTTGACAAAGACGACAACAGCGCAAAATATTTCTCAAAGCGCTTGATGTGTCCGACCTCCGGTATTGCCTATAAGGATCCGGCACCCAATATATTTTCGTTCAATTCCCCCGAAGGAGCGTGTCCGAAATGTAAAGGCTTGGGATACGTAAACGAAATTGACTTAAACAAGGTCATTCCCAACAAGAAGCTGAGTATTCATGAAGGTGCCATTGTTCCCTTAGGAAAATATAAAAACCAAATGATTTTCTGGCAGATTGATGGAATTCTGCAAAAATACGATTGCAATATCAAGACTGCCGTCGATAAGATTCCGCAAGACGCACTTGAGGAAATCTTGTATGGTTCGCTGGAAAACATTCGAATAAACAAAGAACTTGTACATACTTCGAGCGACTACTTCGTGTCCTTTGATGGTGTAATAAAATATCTGCGTAACGTAATGGAGAATGACGATAGCGCAGCAGGACAAAAATGGGCAGACCAATTTCTTGCTACAACTACGTGTCCGGAATGTCATGGCAACCGGTTGAACCGTGAAGCGCTGTCATATCGCATTTGGGACAAAAACATATCGGAACTTGCCTCAATGGATATTGCAGAACTACAAGAGTGGCTTAATGAGGTGCATAAACACATGGAACCTCAACAACTCAAAATTGCAGAAGAAATCCTAAAGGAAATACAAAAGCGTATAAATTTCTTATTAGAGGTTGGACTTGATTATCTGACTCTCAACAGACAGTCGGCAACGCTTTCCGGTGGAGAGAGTCAGCGAATAAGGCTCGCCACACAGATTGGTTCGCAACTCGTAAACGTATTATATATTCTTGATGAGCCAAGTATCGGTCTGCATCAGCGAGACAACGAACGACTTATAAAGAGCTTGAAAGAATTACGCGATTTAGGAAATACCGTAATTGTAGTTGAACACGACAAGGACATGATGTTGGCTGCCGATTATATTGTAGACATTGGCCCTAAAGCCGGACGTAAAGGCGGCGAGGTCGTATTTCAAGGCATTCCGCATAAATTATTGGAACTGCCGGAGTCTTCCGGAACATCTACTGGTATGTATCTTAGTGGTAAGAAAAGTATTCAAATTCCCAAAGAACGACGCAAAGGAAACGGTAAATATATAAAAATCAAAGGTGCTAAGGGAAATAATCTGAAGAATATAGATGTGGAATTCCCACTCGGCAAGTTGATTGTCGTTACAGGAGTGTCAGGCTCGGGAAAGTCTACCCTAATTAATGAGACTTTACAACCGATTCTTTCGAAACATTTCTATAGGTCTCTTAAAAAGCCGATGCCATACGACGCGATTGAAGGAATTGAAAACATCGATAAGGTTGTAAATGTAGACCAAAGTCCATTAGGACGAACTCCAAGAAGTAACCCGGCAACATATACAGGTGTGTTCAGCGACATCAGAAACTTGTTCGTCAATCTTCCCGAGGCCAAAATCCGCGGATACAAACCCGGACGTTTCTCATTTAACGTCCGCGGAGGGCGATGTGAAGCGTGCGGAGGAAATGGCTATAAAACTATTGAGATGAATTTTCTCCCAGATGTAATGGTTCCTTGCGAAGTATGTCATGGAAAAAGATATAATCGCGAGACGCTGGAGGTGAGGTATAAAGGCAAATCTATTGCCGATGTCTTAGACATGACGATAAATCAAGCTGTTGACTTTTTTGAAGCTGTACCAAATATATTACAGAAGATAAAGACCATACAGGATGTAGGACTTGGATATATAAAACTTGGACAACCAAGCACAACACTTTCCGGCGGCGAAAGCCAACGTGTGAAACTCGCAACCGAACTGTCTAAACGCGATACAGGGAAAACCCTATATATTCTTGATGAACCAACGACAGGATTGCATTTTGAAGACATCCGCATATTAATGAATGTTTTGAAAAAAATAGTTGACAGAGGAAATACTGTAATTATAATTGAACACAACCTTGATGTCATTAAAATGGCAGACTACGTCATAGACATAGGTCCGGAGGGAGGACGCAAAGGCGGTGAGATATTGGCAGTTGGAACACCGGAGGAAGTCGCAAAAAGCAAGAAAGGATATACTCCCCCATTTTTAAGAAACGAGCTAAATCAATAAAGTCAAAAGAAAGGCATAGCAGCCTTTATAGATAATGATATTCGTTTTATATTATGAGGCTACATATAGAAACAAAAAAAATGGGGGCATGAATATAAATAATTCGTGTCCCCATTGGATATATTTATAAGAATCAATTAGTTCTTGAAGAAATCCTTAACAGCTTCGTTAGGAACCATCTGCTCATCGAAAACATAAGCACCGGTTTTGGGGCTCTTCACCATTTTAATAACCTTTGTATATGCGCGACCATCCATTGAACCTTCATGAAGGGTAGCGACCGCTTTCTTTGCCATGTCTTAACTGTTTTAATTGTTATTACTTTATTTCCTTGTGAACAGTCATTCTCTTAAGGATGGGATTGTATTTCTTCAATTCCATGCGTTCAGGAGTGTTCTTACGGTTCTTTGTCGTTATATAGCGACTTGTTCCGGGCAGACCACTATTCTTCATCTCTGTGCATTCAAGGATGACCTGAACTCTATTGCCCTTTGCTTTCTTAGATGCCATAAATATTAATCTCCTATAACTTTAATGTCCTTCCAATCAACATAGCCTTTTGCAACAGCCTGTTTCAATGCAGCGTCAAGACCTAATTTATTTATAAGGCGCAGACCTGCTGCACTAATCTTGAGGCTAATCCAGCAGTCTTCTTCTACATAGTAGAATTTCTTGCTGAACAGGTTAACATCAAAGCTTCTCTTTGTACGATGCTTTGAGTGAGACACATTGTTGCCTATCTGTGCCTTCTTACCTGTAATTTGACAAATTTTCGACATTTCTATCTAACTTTTTGTATTCGTTAATTGATACCTATTCCAAACAGGGTGCAAAATTACAAACTTTTCCCGAAGTAGCAAAGCTTTCTCTAAAATAATCTAAACTTTTAAGTTTTTTTTTCATTAACCCACTGCTTCTGCTTTAATTTCTCTGTCTTTCAGATAGTCCAAGAACAGTCTTAAGGCTTTATTTGTCGCTATTGCAAGATTAATATCACGACCGAAATCTTCAACAAGTTTCATCGTTACGATATCGTCTTCAGAGCCACAAGCCAACCAGATTGTTCCCACGGGTATCTGTGCAGAGCCTCCTCCCGGCCCAGCTACGCCTGTTGCAGAAATGGCAAAGTCCGCATTCATGACCTTTATTGCACCCAACACCATCTGTTTAGCAACATCTTCACACACGGCTGTTTGCTCATCTATAAGATCTGAACTTACTCCAAGCACATTTTCTTTGATTTCATTAGTGTATGCTATCACTCCACCTTTGTAATAATTGGAAGCTCCAGGAATGGCAATGATACCCTCTCCTATCCTACCTCCTGTACAACTTTCGGCTGTTGCGACAGAAAGTCCCGACGCATATAATATATCTCCAATCTCTCTGCTTATTATTTTACTTTCAAATCCCATATTGTTCTTATTTTAATATCGTTTTACTGAATGCCGGTTTATCTATGGAACAAAAATCATTATCAAGATATTTATAGTATCCCGTGATACCTATCATTGCCGCATTATCTGTTGTATAACTGAATTTCGGTATATATATAGTCCAACCATATTTCTCCGAATGTTCCCGGAAAGCATTACGCAGGCCATTATTAGCAGACACGCCTCCCGCAACTGCAACGTGTTTTATTTTTGTTTGGCTTACGGCTTTACGCAATTTCTTCATCAAAATATCTACAATCGTAAACTCCAGACTTGCCGCAATATCCTCTTTATGATGCTCAACGAAGTCTGCATCATCAGCAATCCACTTACGCAAACTATAAAGGAATGAGGTTTTTAATCCCGAAAAGCTATAATCAAGCCCCTGTATATGAGGCTCCGCAAAAGTATAAGCGCGAGGATTTCCCATACGAGCCAACTTATCAATAATCGGCCCACCCGGATAACCAAGTCCCATAACCTTAGAACACTTATCAATAGCCTCACCGGCAGCATCATCTATAGTTTGCCCGAGTATCTGCATATCATTGTATGCATTAATTTTCACGATCTGCGAATTACCACCACTCACAAGCAAACATAAAAACGGGAACGGAGGTGCCGAGGTATCATCATCACTTTCCTTAATAAAGTGAGCCATCACATGGCCTTGCAAATGATTTACATCTATAAGCGGTACGCCAAGAGAGCGGGCAAGACCTTTAGCGAAGCTTACACCGACAAGCAAAGAACCCAACAATCCCGGTCCACGGGTAAAGGCTATTGCCGATAGTTGTTCCTTTTCTATCCCGGCTCGTTTTATAGCTTGGTCCACAACAGGGACTATATTCTGCTGATGCGCCCTTGATGCAAGTTCCGGAACAACACCGCCGTATGCTTCATGAACCGATTGCGAAGCAGTTACATTACTAAGTAATACGCCATTTTTAAGCACTGCTGCTGACGTATCATCGCAACTGCTCTCTATACCTAATATATATATATCGCCCATACAAAAACTTATCAAGATTTTAATACGTGAGTATTTCCACGCCATGTTCAGTCATAAGGAACGTATGCTCCCATTGGGCAGACGGCAATTCATCGCCGGAAATCACCTCCCAGCCATATTCGTCCTCTGCATCTATAAAGACTTCCCACGTTCCCATGTTTATCATAGGCTCTATCGTGAACACCATACCCGGCACAAGGAGCATTCCTGTACCGCGATAGCCATAATGTACAACATCTGGTTGCTCATGAAACTTCAATCCTACCCCATGGCCGCAAAGGTCACGAACAACTCCGTAATGATATTTATCCGCGTGTTTTTTTATCGCATGACCTATATCCCCAACAAAAGAATATGGCTTTGCAGCTTCCATACCTACTTCAAGACATTCCTTTGCCACACGCACAAGCTGTTCTTTCTCGGGTGTTGTCTTACCGATAATGAACATACGCGATGCATCAGCATAATATCCATCAAGTATAGTAGTGAAATCAACATTAACTATATCACCTTCTTCCAATATGTCATCTTCCTTTGGAATACCATGACAAACTACTTCATTGATGCTTGTACATACACTTTTGGGATAACCCTCATAGCCGAGACACGCAGGCACCGCACCATGAGCCACACAATAATCATGACATATTGTGTCTATTTCAAGTGTACTCATACCCACGTGTATATGCTTTGCCACCTCATCAAGGACTCCGGTATTCACGACACCGCTTTTTCTTATGCCGTCAATTTGTTCCGGAGTTTTTATCAAATCACGAGTTGGCACTTCCTTACCCTTGTTCTCCCAATACATCACTTTCTTATCAAGCTCTGTAAGGGGCTGTCCTGGTAGGCAATGCCACTTCCTTCTCTTCTTGAAAACCATCTTACTCTTATTATAAAAACAGTTGCAAAATTAGTATTAATATATGACAGGACAAAGAAAATGGTAAAAAAATCACTTCTCACCATGAAGTACCGGCAAAGATATATGATATCTCACAGCCAAGAAGCGTATTACACACACAAGGACGAATGTTGCCATCACAGGTACCTCTGCTCTAAATCCCAAAGATATTAACAGCCAATACGCAATACCGCCTGCCACACTTGCCATCGCATATATTTCTTTATGGAATATCACAGGAACGTTGTTCAACAGAACGTCACGGATAATACCACCGGCCGCCCCCGTAATGCATCCCATTATTATTGCAACCCAAAAAGGATGTCCAAGAGTTATCGTCTTCTGTATTCCCGCAATCGTAAACAACGCCAATCCAAGCGTATCAAACACGAACCAAGCGTTGCTCAACCGGGTCATAAAACGCCCGAAAACTACTATTGTAAGCAAGGCTATTCCTGTACATATAACATATATAGGGTCTAACATCCAAAATGGGGTAACGCCAAGCATCACATCCCGAATTGTACCTCCACCGATGGCAACGGCGAAGCCACACACATACCCGCCAAACCAGTCAAAATGCTTTGCCGCAGCATGACGTATTCCCGATATGGCAAAAGCAAAAGTTCCGAGAAACTCTATTATCTTCTGTATTGTGCGAATAAGTTCTAAATCAGTGTATTGCATTACAACTATTAAAGAAGATGTTTGTATATTTCAGCAGTCCAATCTTTACCGTTTTCCGGGCAAAAAGTGTGTATTCCGATTCTCTCTGCAACTGTAACATTGCGAAGCCCATCATCCACAAACAAGGTTTCATCCATGTTTATCTTCTCCGTATCTATTACATACTGAAAGAACTTTTCGTCAGGCTTCATCATTTTCACCTCATAACTACGGTACATAGAATCGAAATAGGACGTTACCGGATTTCCCATTCCATCGAAATATTCGCTATCTGCCCAATCCATCATAAAAGGATTAGTATTAGACAAAAGTATCAACCGATAGCCTTTCGCCTTTAATTCCCTCAAAGCCTGTAAGTTCCTTTTAGGCAAATCTTTGCAGTATCCCGTCCAAGCATACTTACAATCATCGAACGTCAGTTCCTTACCGGCCATATCAGAGAGTTCCACCCTAAACTCTTCCGCAGTTATTTTACCTTCTTCCAAATCCCCAAATATACCGGATTGCGTATAAGGGTCTAAACACTCCGCAGCATTTTTCAAGCCTATTTCCTCAAACCGTCTAACGGCTTGCTGCTGGTCTATGGTAACAATTACGCCACCAAAATCAAATATTATATTCTTTATCATTCCTATTTAATTAAACAGATTCAACTTATTACCTCTTGCCTCTTCGAGCGTTAACGACTTGTTTTTCTCATTTTCATAGCCACTCCGCAAAGTTTCATACTCGTCATAGATGGTCCTAATATATTGTTTTCTTTCCTTTTCATCGAGAAGTTTAGCGGCAGCAAGTGGATTACAACTTGCGTCTTTCATCCACAGGACAGGACCGCGATATACCGGAGCTATCTTCAAAGCCACATATAGTTTGCTGGTTGTGGCACCGCCTATCATGATCGGGATATCAAGTCCTGCGTTTTCCATCTCTTTCGCCACATTCACCATCTCTTGAAGGCTTGGAGTTATCAAACCGCTAAGCGAAACAATATCCACCTTCTCATCTATTGCCTTACGCACAATTTGCTCCGCCGGAACCATGACGCCCATATCCACAACCTCATAATTGTTGCACGCCAACACAACACCTACAATATTCTTACCTATGTCATGCACATCTCCTTTCACCGTAGCCAATAATATTTTCCCCATTTTAGCAGCCTTCTCTGTGCGTTCCGCTTCAATATGGGGCTGCAATATCGACACAGCCTGCTTCATTACACGAGCCGTCTTCACCACTTGAGGCAGAAACATTTTGCCTTCACCAAAGAGCGTACCCACCTCATTCATGCCATCCATCAGCGGTCCGGATATGACACCAACAGCATTGGGATATGCACTCAAAGCCTCACGGATATCTCCTTCTAAATAGTCGGGCAAGCCTTTACGCAATGCGTATTTCAGACGGGCATCCACCGAATCCTTACGCCAGACGTCTTGTGCCACGACAGACTTACCGACATCTCCCGCTTTCATAGCGTTTTTGGCTGAGTCTTGTTCTTCCTTTAGCTTACTTGCCAACTCTATAAGACGTTCCGCAGCTCCGGGATTGCTGTTCAATATTGAGTCCTCTATTACCGCAAGATATTCTTTAGGTATATCCTCGAAAGTTACTTTAGTAGCGGGATTTACGATACCGAAGTCCATACCGTTATTTATTGCGTGATACAAGAACACCGAATGCATGGCCTCGCGTATATAGTTATTTCCCCGGAAAGAGAAAGAAAGATTGCTCACGCCACCGCTGACGTGCGCTCCCGGCAGGTTCTCACGTATCCACTTCGTAGCTCTTATGAAATCCAAAGCATAACTGTCATGCTCCTCAATACCTGTCGCAATAGCGAGAACATTCGGGTCGAATATAATGTCGAGCGGATTCATGCCTACCTTATCCACCAGCAACCGGTAAGCTCTCTCGGCTATCTCTATGCGTCGTTCGTATGAAGTGGCTTGGCCTTGCTCATCAAAACACATCACGACGACGGCCGCACCATATCTTAGAACATCGCGCGCATGACTCAAAAAGACTTCCTCACCCTCTTTCAAAGATATAGAATTGACAATACTCTTACCTTGAACACACTTCAATGCAGCAAGTATCACACTCCAATCCGACGAGTCAATCATTACGGGAACTTTGGCAATATCCGGCTCTGAAGCTATCCTATTCAGGAAATTCACCATCTCTGCCTTAGCATCGAGCAATCCGTCATCCATATTAACATCTATCACGAGTGCGCCATCAGCCACCTGACGACGCGCGATGCTTATAGCCTCATCGTATTGTTTCTCATTAATAAGCCTGAGAAACTTCCTGCTTCCTGCCACATTACAACGTTCGCCGACATTGACAAAGCGGACATCGGGAGTAACATCAAGCAGTTCCAATCCCGACAACCACATCGTCGCAGGACACGAAACTGGAATATGGGGCTGTTTGCCTGCAACGAGCGGAACATATCTTGCGATAAACTCATCAGTCGTACCGCAACAGCCACCTATGACATTAACCAAGCCTTCATCCACGAACTCACCTATATGCGCCGCCATATTTTCCGGTGTCTCGTCATAATTGCCCATAACATCTGGAAGGCCGGCATTAGGATACACACTTATATAATAAGGTGCTTTCTCTGCAAGTTCTCTGAGAAACGGTTTCATCTGAACAGCTCCGAAAGAACAGTTCAAACCGACCGAGAATATAGGATACGAAGAAATACTTGCAAGAAAAGCGTCTAAAGTCTGGCCACTCAGCGTTCTACCGGCAATATCACTCACCGTTACGCTGAGCATCAAAGGAAGCTCCACTCCCTTTTTCGTCATCTCGCAAACTGCCGCATCTATCGCAACTTTAGCGTTGAGAGTGTCGAAAATAGTCTCTATGAGCAACGCGTCAACGCCGCCATCTATCAACGCAGATATTTGTTCGGAATAGGCAGAAAACAAAGTGTCGTATGTTATATCGCGCGCAGCCGGATCGTTTACATCGGGCGACATGGAGCAAGTCTTGTTTGTCGGCCCGACACTACCGGCTACAAACCGAGGCTTATCCGGCGTAGAAAACTCGTCGGCCACCTTACGGGCAAGGCGCGCCCCCTCGTATGCCATCTCCCGGCTAAACTCCTCCAAATGATAATCGGCTTCCGAAATGCGCTGCGACGAGAAAGTATTGGTCTCTATGATGTCCGCTCCGGCTGCGAGATACCTCTTATGTATGTCGAGAATCACATCCGGACGTGTAAGATTCAACACGTCATTATTGCCTTTCATCTGTCCTGAAACATCTGCAAACCGCTCCCCACGGAAATCAGCTTCCGTAAGATTATACGACTGAATCATAGTCCCCATCGCTCCGTCAAGGATAAGGATTCTATCTTTTATAGCTTTTCTCATGCTCTAAACTTAATATGGCAATTATCACGTATTGGCAAATTACCTGAAAACATATATATCTTTACAACCTTTCCGCAATTAGAACCGCTTAATCGCCCTGTCCATCTCCCGCCTATCTTCCTTCTCTTTCAGAGTCTGACGCTTATCAAACTCTTTTTTTCCGCGGGCAAGAGCGATGTCCATCTTTGCCCTCCCTTTATCATCGATAAAGACAAGCGTGGGAACGATGGTGAATCCAACGGCCTTAGTAGCTTCCTGTAGTTTATGTATCTCACGCTTTGTGAGCAACAATTTGCGGTCGCGCTTGGCCTCATGGTTTGAGTAAGAGCCATAAAAATACGGCGACACATTCATGCCTTTCACCCATATCTCACCATTATTTATATAGCAGAATGTGTCTACAAGCGAAGCCTTACCCAAGCGTATCGACTTTATTTCGGTTCCCGTGAGTACTATTCCGGCCGTATAAGTATCTACAAAAAAATACTCGAACGAGGCTTTCTTGTTTCTTATCTGTACCGGACTCTTCTTACGGAGTTCTAATTCATCTTTATTCATCTTCTTATCCTAAAATCTCCACATCGACAGTTCGTGCATTGCCATAACTGGAATGGAAGCCAACTTATTTAACTATTGTCGCGAACTTCTCGATGTTATCGTCTATGTAATGTGCGATTTCATTAGTCCATTGCTCCTCGTATTCCACGAATTTATCATCGAAATCGTCAAATTCCGACATTCGTTCAAACAATGCCATGAACTCCTCATCGGTGCAATCTTTTTCTATTTCCTCATGATACTTGTTATACAAAGCATGGGATTTTCTTATCATCCGGCAAAGCTCTATAAGTCCCCAGCCTTTCATAGCCACGGCAAAAGGATTCTTATATATGAACGCGCCATAACCATTGTGTATCAGTTGTACGAATCCGCCATCCATCACCTCCTCATGAAGAATGTGCCAGGCGAGCAATGTTATCTGGTCTGCATTAAGCTCTGCCATCGTCTCAACCGTCAGAGTTCCACCGATAGCATCGTTTATCGCATCCACAAACGCACCAACAAAAGCATCCATACCTTCTGCGGCAGCTTTCTGCAAAACCTCATCCTTTATCTTTACGTCTACCATAAATTGTAATTTATATTTGCCGAAGTGCGGCCTATCTTCTGCAAAATTAATAAATTCAATTGACTTTACCATTCCTAAATTGATTTTCTTTATTACTTTTCATTATATATGAGTGTTTTTACCAAATTTCAACACACATTTAGCACTTTCTCCATGCCGCCCTCACTATTCTCACCCCTCTCTTTTCACCCCCTCACCCCCACTGTCAAAAATCTTTACAAGTATCGCTCTCAGAATTGCGAATTTGCAAATAAAATCTTCCGAGTGTTCAAAAACGCGAAAATACGGCTTTTCAAACGATTTTAACTTAAAACACTGATAATCAAAGACTTATCCCGACATTTCACAAAAATAGCATTTTTAGAACGCAAAATATACATCGTTACATTGCAAAAGTGGCTCCGTTAGACGCCAACGGAGCCACTTTGGGGCTTCAACGGAGGCTCCGTTGCACTCCAAAACGGCCTAAAACGCACTCTAAAAGTGCCACTTTTGAGAGCTAACAAACGTTAAATCGGGCAAAAACGGCGTTTTTTGATGTTTTCAGGAACGTCAATTTTTGACGAAAAATAGCTTTGTTTTTTTTCAACGGAGGCACTTTTGGAATTTTGAGTTACAAATTTTGGGTGTTGAGTTGGGATTTTTGAGGTCGAAAAATCATCAAAAACGAGTAACGAGACCTATATTTAACATTCGTTTACACCGTAGAACCAACTTCTCAGAGGGATAATTTTGATGAATTTTCTTTACAAAACAAGTCTGAAAAATGAAGGAATAAGAGAGTAAAAAGAAGCTGTTCCGTGATAAGTTCATAGAAGGAAATGAGAGTATTTCGAACCACATATAACGAAATGCTTGGGAAACTGAAAATTAAAGTACAACTTTATACCCACATTCAACAGCCCCAAATTATACTCTCACGATATTTCGTCGCCAACAACAAACGCTCCAAAAATAAGTAAAAAAGAAAGCGCAAACACATAAAATATAACTTTTCAGAACTAACAAGCAACATTTTTTTGCAAAATGTTTGTGCAAGAAAATGTTTTTTGGTAATTTTGCAAATGCAATAATAATGATATTCCACTGTAAATTGAAAAAGTTAAATAGTTGTTTAACACTCCTTCTCTTGGCAATTCTACTATCATCTTGCGAGTTGAAATTTAAGCCGATAGAGGAAGAAGAGATATCACAATTAGTATCTGTCATCAGATACGACCGCTTAGAATACCGTTATCTTACTACCGGTGATTTTTCTGCATTGCAAGAAATGAACACCGAATACCCTATTGCCACACGTACATTGCTGGAAAGTGTGTTGCAAATAGGCGAAGTTACAGACCCTGAGATAAACACGAAGTTCTTGAAGCTCTATCAAGACACGACATTGCAGACACTACTTGCCGACACGCAGGCGGAGTTTACCAACATGGATGACATCAATGCAGAACTAAATACAGCCTTTGCCAATCTGCAAAAGTTCTTCCCCGGAATTGAAATACCAAGAGTTTATACGCAAATATCGGCATTAGACCAAAGTATTGTATTGGGCAATCAGATTATCGGAATCTCACTCGACAAATATCTTGGCCCGAACTATCCCATCTATAAGAAGTTTAACTACTCAAAAAGCCAGTTGCAACAGATGAGCCGGGAATATATATCGCCCGACTGTCTGAGCTTTTATCTTATGAGCGTATATCCGCCAAAGGGCTTCGAGACGAGGTCGCAGATGGAGCGCGACTTATATGTAGGCAAGATACAATGGGTTGTAAACCATGCTTTGGAGCGCCGCTTCTATAGAAGCAAATATGTGAGCGCAGTACATAAATTCATGAAGAGCCATCCCAAGACATCGTATGAGGATTTGTTGCTCATGGACAACTATTCGGCTTTCGCTCCCTGACAAATGCCTTTCTTACGCAAATAATTATCGAGAAGATTGGTAAACTCATAATTTTTCAATCCCCATTTAGGAGCTATCAGCATATCGGAAGGTGACTGACTGACGAATCTTTCGAGTACAAGTGATGGTCGGAGGTGCTGTATATACTCAGCAAGCAGCTCTATGTAGGCCTCGACAGAAAACACACGGAAAGGATTCTCAGCATACATATCAGCCAATTTCGTGCCGCGGACAATCTGCATCTGATGGATTTTAAGTATATCCAAAGACAAGGAAGAAATCAAGCGAGCCTGCCGGATAATCTCAGAATCGTCTTCACCGGGCAGACCAAGAATGATATGCCCGCCACAAAGGATGCCACGCCCGACGGTCGAGGCCACGGCTCGCTGCACACAGGCGAAGTCGTGCCCGCGGTTTATAAGTCTCAGCGTATCATCATTGGCACTCTCTATGCCGTATTCAACAAGTACAAACACCGACCGAGACAAATCCGCAAGATAGTCGAGCAACTCGTCAGACACGCAATCGGGCCGCGTACCGATAACCAATCCCACAACATCTTCAACCGCTAAAGCCTCCTCATACATCCGTTTTAATGCGTCGAGAGAAGCGTATGTGTTGGTGAAAGCCTGAAAATAAGCAAGATATTTCATTTCCGGATATTTGGCGGCAAAGAACTGCTTGCCGGCATTCAGTTGACCGGTGATGTTTTTGCTGCCCATACAATATGAAGGATTGAATGTGCGGTTATCGCAATAGATGCACCCTCCCAACCCTACCCGACCGTCACGATTGGGACATGAGAAGCCTGCGTCAATGGAAATTTTCTGCACTTTATAAGGAAACTTTGTCCTTATCCAACTTCCAAAATCATTATACAATTTCTTTCTGCTCATTCAATATTTATTTTAATCGAGGACAAAAGTAATCAAAAAAATGCGTACCTTTGCACTTAACACTATCCAAATTGATATTAACAACTTATCATCCGGCAAAATAATGAAGAAAATACTATCTTTTTTTACAGCGTTTCTTATGAGTACTGAAATAATTGCAACGGAGCCAATCTCGCTGCAAGACATTACCGACGGCAAGTTCTCGGCCACTTATGTCAGTGGTATCAATCCGATAAAAGGCACCGACGAGTATGCCCGCATCAGCAATGAGGGCGACAAGATCATAAAATACTCGTTCAAGACTGGAAAAGAAACTGGAATTTTGTTTGACACCAACGACATAAAAGCAATAGACCTGCACAGAATCAGCGACTACGTAATAAGTCCGGACGGTGCGACCCTGTTGATAGAAACGGAAAGAAAGAGGATATACAGACGCTCGTTCACGGCAGAATATTATATATATAATGTGAAAGACAAGAGCGTAAAGAAGTTGTCGGAGAATGGCGCACAGCAGATTCCGACTTTCTCTCCCGACTCCAAGCACATCGCATTCGTGAGAAACAACAACATATTTATCACCGATGGAGCAACGGAAACACAGGTAACAACAGACGGTAAGAAGAACGAGATTATCAACGGCATACCCGATTGGGTGAACGAGGAGGAATTCGGATTCAACAATGCCATGGCATGGAGTAACGACGGAACATCTCTAAGCTGGATTAAGTACGACGAAAGCAAAGTGAAAACAGTGTCTTTACAGTTGTTTAAGGGAGACAAACCGACACTGAAAGACTATGTAGATTATCCAGGCGAATACACATACAAATACCCGAAAGCCGGACATGACAATTCGGTAGTATCGGCATGGTGCTATAATCTCACAAACGGAAAGACTACAAAATACGAATTACCGCTTGACAAAGACGGATACATACCAAGAATTAAAACTATTCCGGCTTCTGAAAAGAGGGCTTCTTCGACAATCATAATTTATACAATGAACCGCCATCAGGATGTTCTGCGACTTTATGAGGCCAACCCGCTTAATGGAAATTGTAGGATGATTATCGAAGAGAGCGTGCCCAAATACGTTAAGGAGGAAGCTATGGAGGCTATATCTTTCACAAAAGACCACATCATTATACCAAGCGACCGCGACGGATTCATGCACACATATCTGTATGACTATAACGGCAAAATGATAAAACAGTTGGAAAAGGGAGACTATGACGTAACAAGCATATACGGATATGATGAGAAAAACGGTACTATATATTTGCAGGCAGCGGCAGAAAGTCCAATGAGCCGCGAGGTATATGCCGTTTATAAAAACGGAACGAAGAAGAAACTGAGCGGACAAAGCGGATGGAACAGTGCGATATTTTCGGGTGATTTCAAGTATTTCATCAATATTTGGAGCAACCGCAACACTCCTTATGTATTCTCAGTATGCTCCAGCACGGGAAAGGCCCTGCGCATAATGGAAGACAACAAAGAGCTGAAAGACAAGTTGGCAAAATATAATCTCGCCGAAAAAGAAATGTTCAGTTTCGTTACATCCGAGGGAATAAAACTGAACGGATGGATGTTGAAGCCGACAAACTTCGACGCAACAAAGAAATACCCCGTGATTATGTTCCAGTATAGCGGCCCCGGCAGCCAGCAGGTTACAGACAGTTGGAACATCGGCTCTATGGGACAAGGCGGTATGTTCGACTATTATCTCACACAAAAAGGCTTTATTGTCGTTTGTGTTGACGGACGCGGAACGGGTGCAAGAGGCTCGGAATTTGAAAAATGCACGTATCTTAAGATTGGCGACTTAGAGTCAAAAGATCAGGTTGAGGCCGCTATATGGCTCGGGAAACAGCCATACGTGGATGCCGGCAATATCGGAATATGGGGCTGGAGTTATGGCGGCTTCAATACGCTGATGAGTATGAGCGAAGGACGCAAGGTGTTTAAGGCCGGTGTCGCCGTTGCTCCTCCTACTAATTGGAAATACTATGACTCGGTTTATACAGAGCGTTATATGCGTACACCCGAGGAGAATCCGACGGGTTACGCCACTAATCCTATCGACAGAGTGAACAATCTGCACGGTGCGTTGCTCCTTTGTCATGGTGTGGCAGACGATAATGTGCATCCGCAGAACTCGTATGAATACGCCGAAGCGATGGTGCAAGCCGATAAGGACTTCAAGGAGATTCTATACACAAATAGGAATCACAGCATTTACGGAGGCAACACACGCAACCATCTGCTACGACAGATTGCGACATTCTTTGAAAAAGAACTGAAGTAAGTATTATTAATAAGGCGCATAATTACACCTTATTATATATAAAAATATATGGAATACTCACAAAAGTATTAAGAAAGAAAAGACAAAATGACAAATGACACGATATGTGCCCTCGCAACACCGGCCGGAGGGGCTATTGGAATAATTCGTATCTCCGGAGACAAATCCATAGATATTGCGGAAAAGGTTTTCAAAAGAATGGCTTCCGACGATGCTAAGAAGAATGTTTCCTTAAGCAAAGTACATTCGCATACGGTACATTACGGCAATATTGTCGATGCCGGAGGAAACGTAATCGACGATGTGCTTATTACAGTCTTCCGCGCGCCACACACATATACAGGAGAAGAGTCGGTAGAAATATCATGTCATGGTTCGCGCTACATACTTAATACTGTTATCCGTCTGCTCATCGAGAACGGATGCCGACAGGCTTTGCCGGGTGAATATACCCAGCGCGCATTCCTAAACGGCAAGATGGACTTGAGTCAGGCCGAGGCTGTGGCCGACCTTATCGCAGCTTCAAACAGTGCCACGCACAAGATCGCAATAGGTCAGTTGCGCGGTAATATCAGCACAGAATTGTCTGATTTGCGGAAACAACTACTCAACATAACCTCTCTCTTGGAATTGGAACTCGACTTTAGCGACCACGAAGAACTGGAGTTTGCCAACCGCGAGGAACTGCTCCGACTGTCTAAAGAGATAGACAAGCATATCACACGACTTGCTTCTACTTTCGCATCCGGCAGGGCTATAAAGCAGGGAATCCCAGTGGCAATAGCCGGAAAGACGAATGTCGGCAAGAGTACATTACTGAATTTACTGTGTGGAGAGGATAAGGCTATCGTGAGTGATATACATGGTACGACGCGCGATGTCATAGAAGACACAATAGATATAAATGGCGTAACATTCAGATTTATTGATACTGCCGGACTTCGGGCTACATCTGACAAGATAGAGCAAATAGGTATTGAGCGTACTTATCGTAAGATTGACGAGGCTACAATAGTATTATGGCTCTTTGACGAAGTTCCGTCAGAGGAAGAAGTGGAAAGAATCACATCGCTATGTCAGGGCAAGAAACTCGTCATTGTCAACAATAAAATTGACAAGATGGATTTGACACCTCAATTAAGCCTCCTTTTCCCAAATGCCGAAACAATCGGTATAAGCGCAAAAGTTGCTATCAACACGAATCTTCTGCGGGATATTATCTATCAAAAGTCTGACATTCCTGAAATAAAAGAAAATGATGTGATTGTTACATCAGCCCGTCATTACGATTCGCTTGTCCGTTCCCACGAGTGTATTTCCCGTGTCATTGACGGCTTCGGTTTTGGACTCAGCGGCGACATTCTCAGTGAAGACCTCCGCCTTTGCATCAATTATTTAGCAGAAATAACAGGCGAAGAAATCACCACAGATGAAGTTCTTGGTAATATTTTCAGCCGCTTTTGCATCGGAAAGTAATCTTTCTGCATCGGAAAACAAAGATAAAATTTGCATTATTCATAGAAAAATCATAATTTTGCAAACATGATTGAATTAGAAAGACATATTGAGATCTTGCTTTTAGGCAATGATTGCGTGATTGTACCGGGGCTTGGAGGCTTCGTTGCACATCACGTTAATGCTCGTTTTGACAGCAATGACAATATGTTTTTGCCGCCATTGCGCACTCTCGGATTCAATCAGCAACTGAAAATGAACGACTCTCTTCTCGCTCAATCATACGTTGAGGCATACGACATCAGTTATCCTACTGCCATCCAACGCATAGAGAATGATGTGAAAACCATGCTGAAATGTATTGAGGAAGAAGGACATTATGAGTTGAATGGTATAGGAACTCTGAAAATAAACAATGAGGGCAATATCGAGTTCGTACCATGTGAGGCTGGAATTCTTACGCCGGAGTTCTACGGACTTAGTGGTTTCAGCATCACGCAGAAACAAAATTCCTTGCAGGAAGAGAATGAGAAAACAAGCAATAACACAAGAGGTATCATATACATTGACTCCTCATCCGACAAGAAACATAAAACTGTAAACATACGTCTTAGTGCTATTCGCAATGTTGCAGTAGCCGCTGCCATCATTGTATTCTCATTTATTATAACATCACCTACCAGCCATAACAGCAAAGGTGTTATTACGGAAAAGGCTGAAAGTGGCATCCTTCGTGATGTACTTTCAAGCACCGAGACTCTAAAGAAGACTTACACGACAAGTAAGAAAGTTGCAAAACCGACTCCGAAGGCGGTTGTATCTTCACCAAAAGCAAATACAGAGAACATCAACAAACCAACTCCCGTACAAAATACGCAATCTATAAAAGATGCGACTAAGACTGATGCGACACATTGGAGTATCGTTCTTTGCAGTCAAGTGCAGCTTGACAATGCAAAGAATTTTACTGCGCAACTGAAAAAGGAGGGATTTGAAAGTACTATAATCGAGGGAAATAATGGAAATGTGAAGGTCGTATATGGCTATTATTCGACCGAAGCTGATGCCTATTCTGCACTAAACAAGATGCAAGGCAATGCACATTTCAATCAAGGATGGGTAACAAAAATCGATAAGAATAAATAATGAAACGCGTAAGATGTCCTAAATGCGACAACTTCATCACGTTTGATGAAAAACAATATAAGACCGGGCAATCGCTTGTTTTTGAATGTCCTGAATGTGGAAAGCAATTCGGAATACGCATAGGCGTAAGCAAACTCCGCAATACCCAAAAGGAAGAAAATCCGGAAGAGAACATCGAAGACATGAAATACGGCTCTATCGTTGTAATAGAGAATGTGTTTCACTATAAACAGGTTATACCTTTAAGAATGGGAGATAATGTCATTGGACGTTATCAGAAAGGAAATCCGATTAATTGTCCCATAGAAACTGTAGATCCAAGTATTGACATGACGCATTGCACCATCAATGTCAGCCGTGACAAGAAGGGAAATCTTAAATATATTTTGCGCGATGGGCCAAGCTATACAGGAACATTCGTCGACAACGAGATACTTGGTGACCGTGAGAAACGTGTCATATCAAACGGCACACTTTTCACAATCGGCGCTACAAGTATCATTCTCAAGACTAACGAAGAAGAGGAATAATTTTGATTAAAGCGGATTCTGCAAGACAACGAATATAGCGGAATCCGCTTTAAATATATCTTAATATCGCCTAATAATCAGCAATTAATTTGTTCAAATATTAGAAATAAAGTACTTTTGTGTCAAATAAAAAAGGCATGAAAAGGCTACTTTGTATATGTATATTGGTGTTATTATTGACTGTTGCATCGGCACAAACTCACGGTGTAATAGCAGATATTGAAACCGGACTTCCTATCAGAGACGTAAAAATATACACTAATACAAACAAAGTAGCAATAACAAACTGGCTTGGTGACTTTACCATATACGCCAATTTTCAAAGTGCGACAATCTCCCATGGCAAGTATATGGCGATTACTTTGAAGAAGGAAGAAATGACGGATACTATATATATGTTGCCTAAGATGCACACTCTTGAGGAAGTTGTAGTTTGGGGTAAACGACCTCATATGTCCCAAAGCACGAAAACAATGACAGAAGACGCAAAGCTGTATTCGCCCGGCGGCGGCCTCACGTCATTTGATTTCTTCTCTTTATTCAAGAAGTCTCCAATGAACCGCAAGCAACGCAAGAAGCACGAAGACATAATAAAGAACTATTAGAAGATATAATATTAAGACTAAAGATAATATCAAGCCAAAAAGAAATTGGCTTCCTCCAAAATATTAGAGAAAGCCAATAACTATTTATGTCCTATAATTTGATATTATCGAATTTATCTATCCTGAAGTGGAACATAATCAAATTTGCCAAGTATATTCTTATAAGCCGGACGGATTATTCTGCGTCCCTCAAAATTTAGTTCCTCTATACGATGGGCAGTCCATCCAACAATGCGGGCCATAGCAAATATCGGAGTATATATTTCCTGTGGCAGACCAATCATCTCATATATGAAACCACTATAAAAGTCTAAATTAGCACAGATAGGCTTCTTTGTCCTACGATGATTGCTTACACACTTGATGCCTTCCTGCTCTATGAGTTTCAAGAATTCATATTCATCCTCACGACCCTTCTCCTTAGCGAGTTCTCCAGCAAGGCGTTTCAGTTCTATAGCACGAGGGTCGCTCATCGTATAGACCGCATGACCAATTCCATATACCAATCCAGAACGGTCATACGCTTCTTTATTAAGCATACGGTTAATATATGTATCAATCTCATCTATGTTAGTCCAATCATGAATCTGCTCTTTCAAATGATGGAACATATTTATCACCTTGATATTGGCGCCACCATGCAACGGGCCTTTCAGAGACCCAATACCTGCAGCGATAGACGAATACGTATCTGTACGGCTTGAACTCGTAACACGAACCGTGAAAGTAGAGTTGTTACCACCACCATGCTCCGCCTGAATAATGAGTAAAAGGTCAAGCATCCGGGCATCAAGCTCGGTATAATCTTCATTTTTCAACATATAAAGAAAGTTCTCCGCGATACTCAGATTCTCTTTCGGATGGCGTATATGCAGACTCCTTCCTTGCACAGAATGGCGATAAATATTATATGCGTATGCGATAATCGTCGGGAAACGGGCTATCAACTCTATACTCTGACGCATGAGATTGTCGCGCGAAATATCATCCGGATTAGGATCGAAAGTGTACATCTCAAGCACGCAACGTGCAAGAATATTCATAATATTCGAGCCTTCAAGGTCTATAATATGAACTATTGTACGATGGTCGAGCGGCATATTGTCATTCAACAACTCACGGAATGCCGACAATTCTTCCTTGTCAGGCAACTTTCCGGAAAGCAAAAGGAATGCAATCTCCTCAAATCCGAAACGTTTCTCATGTAACAAAGGCGTTACGAGATCATCAAGTTCATATCCTCTGTAAAAGAGTTTACCATTAGTAGGCTTCAAATTTCCTTTCTCATCACGCTCATATCCCACTACATTACCAATATTAGTAAGTCCTACAAGAACTCCAGAACCATCTTCATTGCGTAATCCGCGCTTAACGCCGTACTCGGAAAAGAGTTCATTATCAATCTTACAAGAGTTCTTTACCTCATCCGACAATTTATATATCAAATATTCCTTATTCATAATTAAATTCTTTTTATATTAGGATATAATGCCTGGTGCTATTCAACAACAACTCTAAAACATAATTTTTATATGGCTTACCAGAGCTATATATAAGTTCAAACATTACAAACTTTGTCTGTTTAGAGTTCTGCTGCAAGTTTCTCCGCAAACTCCTTAGTTCCCATAGGCTTACCATTCTCCATGAACCGAGCTAAATCGGCTGTTGCATAGCCTTCTCCAAACAATTTTTCCATAGCAGAAGTAACAAGTGATGCCGCTTCGTTCCATCCCATATAGTCAAGCATCATTACTGCCGAAAGGATTATTGAGCATGGATTAACCTTATTCTGACCGGCTATATCTGGTGCTATACCGTGTGTTGCCTCAAAAATAGCATGACCAGATGTATAATTGATATTAGCACCCGGAGCTATACCGATACCTCCGACCTGTGCAGCAAGCATATCACTCACATAGTCGCCGTTAAGATTCATAGTTGCGATAACGCTATAATCCTTCGGTTTAAGAAGCGCATTCTGAAGGAAAGCGTCGCAGATACAATCCTTAACTACCAGTTTTCCAGACTTCAACTCTTCCGAATACTCGCGTTCGGCAAGTTCATAGCCCCACTTTTTGAATCCGCCCTCAGTAAATTTCATAATATTTCCCTTGTGAACAAGAGTAACAGACGGAAGATTATGAGCCAAAGCGTATTCTATTGCGCTGCGTATAAGGCGCTCAGAACCATCCTTCGATACAGGCTTTACACCGAATCCGGAAGTCTCAGGGAAGCGTACTTTCTTCACTCCCATCTCCTCTGAGAGGAACTTATAGAACTTCTTTGCCTCATCCGAGCCAGCCTCCCACTCTATTCCTGCATATATATCTTCGGTGTTTTCACGGAAGATAACCATATCCACATCTTCCGGAGTCTTCACCGGAGAAACGACACCATTGAAGTATTTTACCGGTCGCTGGCAAACATACAAGTCAAGTGTCTGGCGCAAAGCCACATTGAGCGAACGAATACCGCCTCCTACGGGTGTCATAAGAGGGCCTTTGATGCCTACCAGATACTCCTGAAAAGCATCGATAGTGGACTGAGGAAGCCATTCTCCTGTCTGTTCAAACGCCTTTCCGCCAGCAAGGACTTCTTTCCATTCTATCTTTTTGCTGCCATTATAAGCCTTTTCTACCGCCGCATCTATCACCATTTGGCACGCTGGTGTTATCTCTGCACCCACTCCATCACCTTCGATAAACGGGATTGTCGCTATATCCGGAACGGTCAAAACGCCGTTCTGTTTTGTTATTTTTGCCATATTCTCTTTTATACCTTATTTATATATAATACCTTAAACTCATATTCGAAGTCTCATCTCATGCCTGTCAGCCTCTATTTGTGCTTACTTTGCCAGCGAACTATAATTAAGAGCACTACCCGATTTGAACCACTCTATCTGTGCTCCGTTGTATGTATGCACAGCCGCGAATGTGTCTGTCGTACCGTCGGTATGCTTCAAAACCACAGTAAGCGGTTTGCCAGGAGCAAACTCGGTAAGTCCAAGTACACTGATACGGTCGTCTTCCTGCACTTTTTCGTAGTCATTCTTATCCGCGAATGTCAACGCAAGCATACCCTGCTTCTTCAAATTGGTCTCATGAATGCGGGCAAAGCTCTTGGCAAGGACAACTTTCACATTCAGGAAGCGCGGTTCCATTGCTGCGTGCTCACGGCTTGAGCCTTCTCCGTAGTTGTCCTCTGCAACAACAATAGACGAGATCGCCTTCTCTTTATATGCCTTCGCAGCCGTAGAAACCTCCACATAATTGCCACAAAGCTGGCATTTTACCTTGTTCGACTCATCATTAAACGCATTTACCGCACCCATTAGCAGGTTATCAGAAATGTTCTGAAGGTGTCCGCGAAACTTCAACCACGGGCCTGCCATAGATATGTGGTCAGTGGTACACTTGCCTTTAGTCTTTATAAGAAGCGGCATATCCTCAAGTTCCTTACCGTCCCAAGCCTTGAATGGCTCCAGTTTCTGCAAGCGGTTTGAGTCCTTATTAATAACGACCTCAATATTTGAATTATCGTCCGAAGGGGCAATAAAGCCTTTATCCTCCACCGCAAAACCCTTTGGCGGGAACACATCGCCCTTCGGCTCGTCCAGTTTCACATCATTTCCGTTACGGTCTTTCAGCGTATCTGTTGCCGGATTGAAATCGAGGCGGCCGGCGATAGCCAAAGCTGTGGTGAGTTCTGGACCAGCGATAAATGCGTATGTATTAGGATTACCATCAGCACGACGGCGGAAGTTACGGTTGAATGAAGTTACGATAGCATTCTTGCGCTCATTGTCATCCGTGTGTCGCTTCCACTGTCCGATGCAAGGACCACAGGCATTTGTCATAATTACAGCACCAATTTTCTTGAAATCGTCCAATATTCCATCACGCTCAGCAGTATATCTGATTTGTTCCGAACCAGGATTGATTATCAGTTGAGCCTTTACCTCTATATTCTTCTCGGCGGCCTGACGCGCAACTGATGCCGCGCGACACAAGTCCTGATAACTGGAGTTGGTGCATGAACCAATCAGTCCTACCTCCACTACCATTGGGAAATCATTCTTCGGCCCCTTTTCCTTCATCTCCGACAACGGTGTGGCTGCATCCGGAGTGAAAGGACCATTCAGATGCGGTTCTATATCACTTAAATCAATCTCCAACACTTGGTCGTAGTACATTTCTGGAGCTGCAACGACCTCATCGTCGGCCTTCAGTGCAGCAGCATTTGCCACAGCCATATCGGCAATAGTATCACGGCCGGTCTTGCGGAGATACTCCTCTGCATTTTTGTCGAATGGGAAGATTGAGCAAGTTGCGCCCAACTCTGCACCCATATTACAGATGGTCGCCTTTCCAGTTGCCGATATTGATTCGAGACCCTCACCGAAATACTCAAGAATAGAGTTTGTTCCACCCTTCACTGTCAGTATTCCGAGGATTTTCAATATCACATCTTTCGGTGAAGCCCAGCCTGAAAGTTTACCTTTCAAATGCACACCGATAAGGCGAGGCATCTTCAATTCCCATGCCTGACCGGTCAAAACATCGACAGCATCGGCTCCTCCGACACCGACAGCCACCATTCCGAGTCCTCCGGCATTAGGTGTATGCGAATCTGTTCCGACCATCATTCCGCCCGGAAAAGCATAATTCTCAAGCACAACCTGATGTATAATGCCCGCTCCCGGTCCCCAGAAACCAATATGATATTTTTGCGATACCGAATTAAGGAAATCATACACCTCTTTGTTAGTCTCCCGCGCGGTAGGCAAATCTTTCTCTACACCAACGTCAGCACGTATCAGGTGGTCGCAATGCACAGACGCTGGCACAGCCACCTTTTCCTTTCCGGCGTTCATGAATTGCAGCAACGCCATCTGAGCAGTGGCATCCTGCATGGCAACACGGTTAGGACGGAAGTCCACATAATCTTCACCTCGTTTGAAAGATTTTATATCCGAAGCATCGTAAAGGTGAGAATACAATACTTTTTCTGCATAAGTAAGCGGTCTATCCAATACCTTACGAGCGTTGTCTACGTTTTGTGAATAAGAGGCGTAAAACTCTTTGAGCATATCAAAATCCAGTATCATCTTATTACCTATAATTAATAATATGCCGCAAAGTTAACAATTATTTATCACATAGAAACATTTTTGCCCCATAAAATTGCATATTGATAACATTTTATGGGGCAAAACATAAAATCGAGTGTATTTTTATTCAATTTCAAACAAAGCTGCTAACAATCCATCACAGCCGTCTTCTATCAGGTCGAGTGCCAGTTCAAAGTCTTCATCTCCACCATAATAAGGGTCGGGAACCGATTGCTGACCTTTGAATTTCACAAAATAGTCGCGCATTCGCAGCACCTTTCCAAGTTCTTCCTCATTTTTTGCGCGCGACGAAATCTCCCGGTAGTTCTCCTCATCCATAACGATGATGTAGTCGAACTTAGCGAAGTCTTCGTCTTTGAACTGTCGCGCGCGACTGTCAAGTATGTATCCGCGCTTCTTGGCGTGCTGCCTCATGCGCGAGTCAGGCAACTCTCCCACGTGCCATGAGCCTATTCCTACAGAGTCTATATTATGCTTTTCAGGCCAAAGGCGGTCTTTCACCTTAGCTTTCATCACACCTTCGGCAGCCGGAGAACGGCAGATATTGCCCAAACAGATAAAAAGTAAATCCATATTCTTATAATTATTAATGTGAATTCTATAAGTATTAAAGTGCTATCTCATCAATATTAAAGCACAATGGATGCAAATGTATAGAAGCAACAAGGCTTGTACATCTTGATACATAGCTTTTGTACTAATTGTACAGAGCCTTTGTACTAACTGTACAGAGCCTTTGTACTCGCAGTACAAGGCC